>OFEK01000639.1_pt1 | contig 32957 bp, 29 predicted proteins | sample 1521131 | NCBI WGS metagenome assembly OFEK01 (sample SAMN05720209, study PRJEB24109) | activated sludge metagenome | isolation source: Anaerobic digester | place: China | collected 2015-12-16
AAAACTTCAAAGTATCGGTGACTGGCAATTTGAACCCTGGAGATCTTGCAGTGTTCAAAGGAATTCCTGTTTATTCTTTTGTGGCTGGTAGAGCGATCCGCGAGGCGAGTGATCCGCGCGCGGCAGCAGAGCAATTCAACGCTGCGATTCGCGAAAACTGGAATTAGAACCGAAAGAAAAATCAATCCGTGAAACCGCTAATTGGAATTTATGAGAAGGCGCTCCCGCTGCATCTGGAATGGTCAGCCATGCTTCGCTTGACCGCGGAACTGGGGTTTGACTTTCTCGAGATGTCTGTTGACGAAAGCGATGAGCGCCTGGCGCGTCTGGATTGGAGCGCATCGCAACGAAAGGACCTGCGAAGGGCGATTGAAGAGGCTCAAACCCCCATACTCGACCTATGCTTGAGCGCTCATAGAAAATTTGCTTTGGGTAGTGCGGATGAGGGTGTTCGTGCCAAGGCGCTGGACATCTTTCATAGAGCCATAGACTTTGCGGCTGAAATCGGAATTCGCATCATCCAACTGGCCGGTTATTATGTCTACTACGAACCAGAAGATGAGCATTCCCTTGCACGGTATCGCGCAGGCTTAGAAGTGGGTCTGGCTCATGCAGAAAGAACTGGTGTGATGCTGGCGCTTGAAAATGTGGATGGCGTCCATGTCAACTCCATCAGCCGGGCTATGCGTTTTGTCAATGATTTCAATTCTCCCTGGTTTCAACTGTATCCTGATATTGGCAATCTATCGGAACAGGGGTTGAATGTAAGTGACGAGTTGGAGGCAGGCAAAGGGCATATTGTCGCTGTTCATGTAAAAGATGTGGTCAAAGGACAGGTGAGGCGGATTCCCTTTGGAAAAGGGATTGTGGATTTTGTGGCTGCCTTCCAAAAATTGAAGAGCATGGCTTTCAAAGGTCCTGTCTTGATTGAGATGTGGAACGACGATGCCGCTGATTCGACCGGCATCGTATCAGAAAGTTTGCGCTTTGTTAAAGAGAAAATGCGTTTAGGCGGCTATAGCGAGTAGAGAAACAATGGAAATATTCTCGAACATCTTCAACGACATTATCAATCCAATTTTTTCACAGCCCTCTTTAATTCTGGGGGCTGTGACGTTAATTGGATTGATCGCTTTGAAAAGATCGTTCCCTGATGTGGTCAAAGGGACGGTCAGAACCATCATGGGCGTCCTTCTTCTGCAGCAGGGATCAGGGCTGATGGTTTCCATGTTCCGCCCGATCATTTTTGCTTTCACCGAACGTTTTCAGATCGAGGGCGTGATCATTGACCCCTATATTACCCTTTCTTCGGTGACTGATGCGCTGGGCGAAAAACTGGGGTGGGTGGGCTTTACCATGTTGATCGGTTTTGGTATCAATATCTTGCTGGTCGTATTTCGCAAATATACCCATTTGCATTCGTTGTTCCTTACCGGGCATGTCATGTTTTTGCAATCAGCGCTGATCACCTGGATCGTGTATTACTTTTTCGGTTTTGATATGGCTGGCACGGTTATGACGGCTGGGATCTTGATAGGGCTTTACTGGAGCATTGGCGCTCAGATGAATGCCAAACCGAGCCAGATTATCAACAAAGGGGCAGGATTTACCGTGGCTCATCAACAACACCTGATGAATTGGATCGCCTGGAAGATCGGTCCATGGTTGGGGAATCCGGAAAATTCCATTGAAAAGATCAAATTTCCGGAGTGGCTGGAAGAATTCAAGAAAACCGAAGTGAGCGTGCCGATCGTAATGTTTTTCATTTTTGCTCCTCTCCTGGCTATGCTGGGTCGCTCGACCGTGCAGGAATTATCCGGTTTGGAAAACTGGCTGCTCTATTTTCCAATCGTTGCGATCAGTTTTGGGGCGTATATGCTGATTATGAATCTCGGCATCGGCATGTTCGTGAACGAATTGAGCGAAGCTTTCAAAGGTATTTCCAAAAAGATCCTTCCAGATGCGCTGATCGGTGTGGATGGCATGGCGCTGGCGCCATACGCACCCAACGCGGTCATTGCGGGATTCTTATTTTGTGCTTTGGGGCAGCTCACCAGCGTTCTGATCCTGATACTCACCAAGTCTCCTGTTCTGATCATCCCGGGTTTTATCCCCGTTTTCTTTGATGCAGCCATCACAGCGGTGTTTGCCGACACGTTTGGCGGATGGAAAGCGCTGGTGGTCATTTCATTCGTTTTGGGTTTTATCCATATTTTCGGAAGCTTATGGGCTGCTGGAAATTCAGGGCTGGTGGGGGGCTGGATGGGAAACAGCGATTGGGCAACGGTGTGGCCATTGATTATGGAAGGGATGAAAATAATTTCTCCTGTACGGTAGAAAGGTAGAAAAGATGTTAGAACAATTAAAAAAAGAAATCTACAAGTGCAACATGGAATTACCCAAGAATGGCTTGGTATATTGGACGAGTGGAAACGTGAGCGGTCGGGATTTGAAATCAAATCTGATCGTGATCAAACCCAGCGGTGTGATGTACGAGGAAATGAAGCCTGAGGATATGGTGGTGGTCGACTTGGACGGTAAAGTGGTGGAAGGGAAATTGGAACCATCTTCGGATACTGCCTCACATTTGTATATTTACCGCCATCGTTCTGACGTGAATGGCGTGGTGCATACCCATTCTTACTATGCTACCGCTTTCGCTGCGGTGGGGAAACCTATCCCTGCCTGCATTACCGCGATCGCCGAGAATTTCGGAAAAGAGGTGCCCATTGGCGCCTATGCGCCGATCGGAGGAGAAGAGATCGGTGCAGAAGTGGTGCATTCAATCGGGGATTCCACTGCCATCATCATGGAAAATCACGGCGTGTTCACCATCGGCTCGTCCGCCCACAGTGCGCTCAAATCTGCGGTTCTGGTGGAGGGCGTTGCCAAGACTTACTGGTTGGCGCTGCAGGTAGGAAAACCCAAGATCCTCTCCGATGAAGATGTGCAGGAACACCGCAACTGGTATAAGACCAGCTACGGTCAGAAGAAATAGCTGATCCCGACTCGATTGAATGAAAAAGTATTCCATGAGCAATTCTCTTCATGGAATACTTTTTTTATGATTCGTGTCATTGTCTCTTCATAAAAAAAGGTGGCGTTCTTGGTTAATGGGTGTAAGCTTATGAGAAGGTTGCCATAGTGGTGAAATTCTTTTGGCGAAGATAAGGATGTGATCATGTGCGGACGGTTTACGATCGTTGCGGGTGCGCTGGCATACCAACTGGAATTCAACCTGCAAATGGATGAATCAATCGAACATGATTGGAATGCCCACTATAACATCGCCCCCGGTCAATTCATTCCTGCGGTAAGGGATCCATGGGAACGAAAAATGGAATTCATGCAGTGGGGGTTGCTGCCTGCGTGGGCGAAGGACGATAAAGCCCATATCCGTTTGATCAATGTGCGCGCTGAGACCATCATGGAAAAGGTAACTTTCCGCACATTGATGCAGCAGGGACAACGCTGTTTGATTTTCGCAGATGGTTTTTATGAATGGAAGCCGGCGGAGAAAAAAGGAGCGCCCAAAACCCCTTACTATTTTCGTTTGAGAAGTGGGAAACCCTTTGCTTTTGCAGGATTGTGGGCTACGGGATTGACATCTGATCAGAAACCGGTGCCAACCTGTGCCATCATCACCTGTGCCCCCAATGCATTGATGCATGCCATCCATAGCCGCATGCCTGTCATTTTCAATTCCACCCATGCCTGGGAATGGCTCAGCCAGACCCCTGCTGCTCAGTTGGTGTCGCTGTTGCAACCATTCCCGGAAAGCGAAATGATGGCTTACCCTGTCAGTCTGTTGGTGAATAATCCTGCGGCTGATGCTCCGGAATGTATTCTGCCGGGAAAATAATGGATGGCAGATTGGTTGGACGGGAATGATGATAACACATCTCCTTATTCAAGAATATAATATTGTTCTCCCTTGATTAATCAATGGATAATTTAAAAATAGTGTTAGCGCGTTTTCACTTCGAAAAAATCTGGCATTGATCACGTTTGAGGAGAGGACATGAAGTTTAGAAATATGAAATTGGCTTTCTTAACGATTGTTCTGCTGTTTTCCTGTGCTGCATGTGAAGCATTCCCTGTTTTTAATTTGTTTGAAAGTTCTTCCAAAGAATCCACCCCAACCACAACAGCGACGGCTGGTAGCAGCGAAACCCCGCAAGGAGGGACACCCTCAAAAATTCCGGTGATCTTTTCTCACGATGGGGCGCCTGATGATATTGCTGCTATGCTGTACCTCAGTAAAAACCCTGCGGTTGAAATCATTGGTGTTGTGAACAGTTATGGGGAGCAAGTTCCCCGTGAGTCAAGCCAGGAATGGGCTGCGTATCTCTACGAAATCTTGGATCTGGATACAGTGCCGCTTGCCATCGGGTCTGAGACCCCGCTGGACCCGGCGGGTTATGCTCTCCCGGAGAGCTGGCGCACTGCTGCAAACGATTTTTGGGGCGTACAGCTTCCTGCAACGAACAGGACAATCGATCCGAGACCAGGATACCAATTGATCATAGATCTGGTAAGTTCTTCAACCGAGAAGGTCACCCTGTTGGTCACAGGGGCGCAAACGGATGTTGCCTTAGCCTTGCAGCATGCTCCACAAATCAAGAATCATATAGAACGGATTGTGATCATGGGCGGTGCGTTCTACGTCGCCGGGAATTTAAATGGTAATGCAGGGAGCGCCTCCAATGAGGCTGCTGAATGGAATATTTTTGTCGATGCGCTGGCTGCCAAACAGGTTTTCAATTCAGGCGTTCCGCTTACGATCGTTCCTTTGGATGGATCGGAAAATTTCTGGATTACCCATGACATGGCTGACCAGTTGTCTGGCAGCGAGGATGCCGGGGTCAATCTCCTTTCTCAGTTGTGGCAGAGGCAATTTGAGATGTGGAACGGTGATTTTTTAATATGGGATATCCTCGCAGCGGTGTCGATTACGGATGCGCAATATTTCGTCTGGGAGAATGGGGACCTGGATGTTATCAGCGAGGAGGGAGAGCAACATGGACAGACCCTTGTTCTTGACGGTTCCAATAGAGATAACGAATTTGCTGTAGGCAATGATTATGAAGGGCTTGCAACGCACATTTTGGACAGTGTGCTCGCACGGTAAGTACGCATGTTTGCGTTTGCTTCTTTCGAAGTATATTTTGAAGATCAATGAAAGAATACCATGGCATGATATTGGTCAAAGAAATTCAGTCTGCAACGATTCTCTCCAATTCTCAGGTATATCCGTATGTGATCAACCCATATGTTGGCTGCCAGCATAACTGCACCTACTGCTACGCCCGTTTCATGAAACGGTTTACAGGACATAAAGAACCCTGGGGTCAATTCGTGGATGTGAAGATAAACGCCCCCGACCTGCTAAAAAAAGAAATAACCAGGAAAAAGCCAGCTAAAGTGTGGGTGAGTGGCGTTTGTGATCCCTATCAGCCATTGGAGCGCAAATATGCCATCACGCGCAAGTGTCTGGAGATTCTGGCGCAAAATGACTGGGCGATGGTCGTTCAAACGCGCTCCCCATTGATCTTGCGAGATGCAGATGTTTTAGGAAGGGGAAAATATTTTGAAGTCGGGCTCACGGTCACCACGGCTGATGATCGTATCCGCAGCATCTTTGAACCGCATGCCCCGCCAATCGAAGAGCGCATCAACGTCTTGGACGCCTTACACAAAGCGGGGATCAAGACCTATGCCATGATCGCCCCCATTCTGCCTGGGGCAGAAGGTCTTGCGGAACTGCTGGCGGGAAAGATCGATTATGTGATCATGGATCGGATGAACTACAACCATGCTGATTGGGTCTATCAGAAACATAACCTGATGGATAAAAAGACCGACGCGTACTTTGACCAAATGGAACAAACCCTTTCTTCAGCGTTTTCAAAACTGGGGATCGTGAAACAATACTGAAGCTTTTTTAACTGCCGCCTTCGGGAAAAAATATTCGCAAAAAATCGCTACAGGGGTGTTATGCCCTGTAAAACTCTTTCTTCTTCCTGATGGTTTGCTTGAGATTGTATCCGTCATTCAGATGGACGATTTGGTGCCTCGTAATTGGCATCAAAATGATCCCTGCGACGTCTTTTTTGCCCCAAAAATCCAGTAACCATACGGATTTGGGATGTTCCAACACGCCGCCCACGCGCAGGATTCTGTCAACTTGGTCTCTGTCAAATTTCCGTTTCATGTCTTCAAATTTCAAATCATGCAATATCCGGTGGGTTTGATTGCCAACTGCTATCCTGTAGTTTTTCAGTTCATCCGTCACGATGTTTTTGCTGAAGTCCATGATTTCGTCAACTGTCATGGCATTGCCTGTGTCGGTAATTTTGGTATGAAGCCTGGCAAGCCATTCTTCATCGAGCACCTGCTCAGATGAATTTACCAAGAGATTGATGGTCAGGTCTTCAATTCTTGTAATATGCCAGATGTTCCAGGCAATCGTGACATCTTTTTCGGTTGGCATAATGACGAACTCGCTCTGCCGCACATCATCCCATAGCTTATCCATGATGGTGGGCTCTTCGGAACGATTTGCTTGTGCAAAGTGGGCCGACCTGTGCATGGAAATGAAAAGCTCTTTCGCTTCATCGAACATCTCGGCATTTCTGATGATTTCTTTCAAACGCTTTTGCTTTGCATTCCATTCGGATGTGATGCTCAAACGGACACCTCCGTGACTCAATACAGGAAAAATGCATCCGGAAATCGGATGGAGTTATTATAAGGTCTCTACACAAATCATTCCACGGTAGTCGGCGGGGTTTATCGATCTGCCATAAGACGATATTGCTATCACGTCTTTTTACTTCATAAGAAATTAGAATTGCCTGCTCCATTTTTCTTTCCAGCGCTCAATGACAACCTTCTTTTGCGTGAAGAAATCCACCGCATCGGAAGCCTGTCCATTGCTGCGCATGCATATCAACACAGGCAATTCTCCACACGGCTGGAAGATCCCTCTGGACGCGTGGCTATGGCGTTTTAACGAAAAGAAGAGCGGCGGATGAACTGGTTTTTGATCACGATACCATTTTTATAGCTAGAGAATTGTTATCAACTCTGTAAATATCCTGTTCTGGTTACTGTGTTAAGTTAGCCTACTTGTGCAGTGATTATTTTTTGTATATATTTATTAGGGTAGGTGAATGAGAGAGCAATCTATTCTTGAACTGCCCGGGAACGAAAGCATCATAGCAATCTACCCTTTCTGTGATCTGAGTTTAATCCGACAGTTAACATAGAAAATTTATGATGCTTTATCCGCCGGACTGGAACATCTTCGGTCTTTATCCAGGAGGAAACCATGTATATTGAAAACTCTATCAACTTGATGAATTTGATTCTTTCGCTCTCTGACGCGTTGGATTTAGTCAGTCCTTTTCTTGCGCAGCATCAAATGCGGACAGCTTTCATTGCATGGGAAATAGCCAAAGAGTTTGGTATATCCAGCGATGATATTGAGAATTTATTTATCGCTTCTCTCTTGCACGACGTAGGCGCTTTGTCTCCAGAGGAAAAAATGAAGATTCGTGAATTTGAAATAATTGATCCGGAACCTCACTGCATTTATGGAGAAGTTTTCTTAAAAGAGGTTTCATTCTTTCAACACGCCTCACGAATTGTTCGGTTTCACCATACGCCTTGGACTCAGATGAAAAAACAAAGCATGAGTCCACTTGCAATCTGTTCTCAAATTCTTCACCTGGCCGATACGATTGAACGGACTATTGCCCGTCCGAAGTATATTTTGCATCAAGTTGAAAGAGTAATTAACTTAATTGAAGCACAGGAAGATGAATTCTGCCCGGATCTATTAACCATCTTCAGGAGAATTTCTCAACGAGAAGATTTTTGGCTGGATTCGACCTCTCCGCGTCTGTATTCAATCTTGCTGCATCATGGTCCTGGCAAGAATAAAGAAATCAATTTCAATGAGCTTCTTTCCATATCAGAATTGTTTAGAAATCTGATTGACTTCCGAAGCAGATTTACAGCAACCCATACGACTGGAGTTGCAACCTCAGCAGCCAGTCTGGCCAGAAAATTCGGATTGACGGGTAAAGAGGTGGAATTCATGGAAATCGCTGGAAACTTTCATGACCTGGGAAAGTTAGTGATCTCGAATAGCATTCTAGAAAAAGTGGACAAATTAACAGAAGATGAGTTTGCTCTTATGAAACAACACACGTATTTTACGTATTCCATCCTTACCTCTATCGGAGGTATTAGGTATATTGCAGAATGTGCGGCTTTTCATCATGAAAGATTGGATGGTTCTGGCTATCCGTTCCATCTGGATGCATCAAAGTTGACTACAGGTGCCCGTATTATGGCTGTTGCAGATATTCTCACGGCTTTGGCGGAAGACCGTCCATATCGGAAAGGTATGGAAAAAAGCGAAGTATTGAAAATACTGACAAAAATGGGTAAAAAAGGGTTCCTGGATCGATTAATAATCAAGGTCTTAACAGAGAATTATGATGAAATCATAACCATAACCAAAGAAAAACAGGAACATACCCTGCAAAAATACCGAGATGGGTTTACAAAAGAGTAATTGGTAAGCCAAGGTTTTGTATTTAAGGATATCTGATTGAAAAGCCGACCCCAAAATTCCAATGGTGCGTTTATATAATAAATCCCCCATATATAGGGGGTTCAATACAGGAATAATGCCATAAAAGGCGCTCCCGGCGCGACTCGAACGCGCAACCAGCGATAAGGGAAATAACGGGTAGTACGTAGTACCAATTGAAACCAGAAATATCCATGAAAATGATGCCATCCCAACTGGTACAAGTGCATTGATCATTCCAAATAGAATAGTCCGCTTATTTTGGTGAACATTAACAATTCCAAGTAATTATAAAACCATGCCAATTATAATCTTTCCTCGATATGAAATTGAGGAGTAATTTTCCCCTTGTCCTTCAACTGTAAGGTAAATTGAGCTTAGATTAACTAACGATTGATTCATATCCATCAATTAAAGAATTATAAATCTAATAAAGCAGCTCCTACCAAAGTTTCTTTTCCTTCAAAAAATGAATACCGTATACATAAGCGTTTGTAAATTGCACTTAACAAGTATTTTTTCAATGATTCATCTAATATAGAGGAGAATGAGTCTTTCGATTTACATAAACCCCCGCCCAAAACGACTACTGATGGGTCCATTATTACAATTGCATTTGCTAATGCAATTCCTAAAGCTTCAAACGCATTATTGATAATTTGGGCTGAGGAATAATCGCCTTGTCGCATAGAAGAAAATAAAATGCGAGCATCGATTTTCTCTATGTCACCTTTGCATAAGAGATTTAAATTTTGATTGACAGGATTTCTGTTAAGTAATTGTTGACCAGAATCTTTTAGAGCCCAACCTGAAGCAATACTCTCAATACACCCCTTTTGTCCGCAAACACATAAAGTATCCCAACCATTGACTTTTACATGCCCGAATTCAGCTCCAAGACCCTCTCCTCGCCAAATTTTACCATCGATGATTATTCCTGATCCAACCCCTGTACTTAATTGGATATAAAGCATGCTAGCTGCTTTTTTCCCTGCGCCGAATGTCCATTCACCTAAAGCGGCAGCATTTGCATCGTTATCGAGAAACACTGGGAGTCTAAAAATATCGCCCAGGTAATCTGTGATGGGAAATTGATCCCACCCATGAATATGAATTGATCGACCAATGGACTTGCGATCTTTTGATACGCTACCACCAAAACTAACACCGATATGAATTGGGTGGAAACCAGGATTATGCTCTATGAGGGATTTCCCCATTTGAACCATTTTGGCAAGAGAAGCTTTTGCGCCTTTCTGGGATGGTGTAGGGTTTTTTCTATGATCGATTATTGTTCCGTCTCTAGTATTAACCAGACCAGCCGCAAGTTTGGTTCCCCCAAAATCAAAAGCTAAAGATAATGAATTATTGTCCATAAGCCACTTGTTAGAATAACTTTATGAAATACTTACATATTACTTTTTTGAGTAGAGTAACAGTAATTCTTGAGCTACAGTTTCATCTGTGATTAACACATTAATATATTTTCCTGCAATGACCCCTTGAATTGCTTGAAGTTTTGACATATTTCCCGCTAGCCCTATTACTAGCGGTGCCTTTTTTAACTGATCAAGACCAATACAAATTTTGTAATAATTTTCGCTAGTAACCTCTTCTCCTTCAATATTAAAATATCGTAAGCACATATCACCAACAGCGCGTTTCCTTTTCATTGCTGAACGTTCTTCAATGGGAATGTAAACTGGATTAAAAGGATTAGAACTTTCATCCTCTTGTAAAGAGCCTATTCCAACTAATACAACATCTAGTTTGTCCCAGTAATCCACTACTTCGGCAACAGAGGATAAGATTTCTTTTTGAGCAGATTTTGAATCAAGAATTACAGGAGCGTATAATAAAAAAGGCTCGGCGCTTATTTTTTCTGCTAATAAAGTAACTAAACTATTAACTTGAAACCTTGGCTCTAAATTTCCCCTCCCACCTAATAGAGGAACCACCTTCGTATTTTCTATACGCTGCTTTTGAAAATTTTGAACCAAATAATTAAGAGTGGCGCCCCATCCTATCCCGATAATACTACCTGGTTTTATCTTATCTGATAAATAGGCAGCACCAGTCATGCCTATGTTTCTTTTAATCGCCTCAGATTTATTAAATGGGGAAGGAACGATGACGATATCCTGAAGGCCTGTTAGTTTACACAGTTTTTTACCTAATTGACTATCTAATTCAAATGGATCAATAATCTTGATATCAACCAATCCTTCTTCTATCGCTTTATCAAGTAACTTTGATACATATTGCCTTGAAACCCCCAAAATATCTGCTATCTTCGATCGGGGGTATCTATAAAGGTAATAATATCTAGCTACTGAAACCATTTGTCGTAAAACTTCAATTTTTTCCATTTTTCTTTGCATTTTCCTTGTTTGGAATTATTTTATTCTTCAAGTTTTGTTTTATATAAATGCCCATGATCTTAAAAATAATGTACCATTTTTCTAAGAAATTGAGTACAAATTCCTCCAGATTTCTCAATAATTTGCTATCTGCCTCCAAACCTCAACACACTCTACTACTATAATCCCATCCTTCACCTATTCCTAATCTTAAAATTACTTACTAACAAATCAGCTTATATGCTGAATATAACAATATTATATAACAAATTGTTATTTTGACAAGCAAAATGATAATACAAATAATTGGAATTTGGTTATAATAATTCCTACAAAGGATGATCAATAAATTATTTATAAATCGATAAGAATCAAAAATGCGAGAACATTTGTAATTATCGAACTGCAAAGAACATTACTTTTGAGAATCTTCCTCCTAATCACCGGAATAAATTAAGTCTCTATTAAGAAACGGAGTTTAAAATGACGTCATATATCGAAAAGAAAAGAATTTTAGAATTTTGTAGAATTCCAGCAGAAAACTTGGAGAATCATCCAAATTCGAAAGTAAATATGAAACTTTTTGATAGTCCTGAAGATGCAATGAACTTTGCAGGAAACGTGATGGCTGATGAAATTTTGCATAATAACAAGCTTGAGAAGATTACTCGATGGGTTCTTCCCGCAGGACCTATGGAGCAGTATGAAACATTTATTAATCGCGTAAATAGCGAGCGTATAGATCTGCATAATTTACACATTGCTCACATGGATGATTTCCTTACCTGGGAAGGACGGGCTCTTCCACTAGACCACCCATATAACTTAGAAGGAAGGATGTTACGTCAATTTTATGGAAGAATAGATTCTGAATTACTTATGCCAAAAGAACAGATTTATTGGCCTCGCGTCAATGATCCAGACTCCTTAGATAAAGCTGTGGAAGCAATTGGCGGACTCGATACAGTGTACGCAGGAATGGGATTTACAGGAGTATTTGCATACAACGAACCTCCTAGATCGCCGTGGTCACACATTTCTGTTGAGGATTTTGCTGCTTCCAAAACGCGAATTGTGGTATTGAATGATGATACTATCGTATCGCTTGCTGTAAGGAGCCGGGGGGGACTAACACACATCGTACCTCCGATGGCAATCACAATTGGTTTTAAATCTCTTCTAAATACCGAGCGGGTTGTAGTTTTATGTACAACTGGAAGTTGGAAACGAACTGCTATAAGAATGCTTATGTTTAGTGAACCAACCATTGAATATCCAGCAACATTATTTACAAAACGAGTTCCAGAAGTAGTTTTGGTTACTGATAAAAATACTATTGTTTCTCCAATTCCCCCTGACCAGGAGTTTGATTAGATGACAAAGGTGGACGTTCTGGTTGTCGGAACCCATGGCGTTAGCCAACTAATTCGTGTCCATAATTTTCCTCGACCAGGAGAAACCGTGCAGAGTCTTGGTCAACGCGACATGAAGGATAGTGGAAAAGGTCCAAATCAAGCCATCTGCATGAGTCTCCTCGGTTGTTCAGTGGCTTTTATTGGGAAAGTTGGCGACGATGAGAATGGACATATAGGCGAAGGATGGATGCGGTCTTATGGTGTAAACACAACCGGTATGATATTTTCCAATTCACTGACGACGGGGCGTGGGCTAATCTTTCTCGACGATTATGGACAAAATACCATCGTAAATTCTTACAAACCCAAAGATTATGTTACATTTCAAGAGCTAAAATCCAAAATCCTCAATTTTCGTCAATCAAAAATTTTTATTACCAGCTTTGAAATACCTGTACCTATTGCCTTAAAGTGCCTGAAATTGGCGAAAAGTTTAGGTATGTTTACAATATTAAATCCCGCACCCGCCTATTCATCACTTTCAAACGATTTATCTTATATAGATTTATTAATTCCAAACGAGACAGAATCATTAATTCTAGCAGGCTTTGATGAAATGAAACGACCCTCATTTCATCAAATTGCCCAACTTTTATTGCAAAAGACCAAAATTGAAACAGTGCTGATCACACTCGGGGAGATGGGATGCTTAGGAATGGACAAACAAGGTTATTGGGAGATTCCGGGAGTTAAGGTGGAAATAAAAGACACTACTGGAGCTGGGGATGCATTTATTGGTGGTTTGGTAAGTGCATTAACACAGAACCAGAATATCCGTGAAGCAACTAAATGGGCTAACTATGTAGCAGCACTATCTGTAACGAAAGAAGGAAGCTTCCCTTCATATCCTACACGAAAAAAAGTGCAGAGATTTATTAAAAGACAAACCGCATAGACCTTGGCAACGCTAATTAATGACAGATTATCAAGGCAACATCAAACCTTGTTGAAAGATAATAAACAGGAAGCAAGGTAAAAAAATATCAAAATAAAGGATCAGTTTTCTTGAACATGGATAACGACACACTACTTGTGATGAATGATATTGAAAAAACTTTTTTTGGTGTCAAAGTTTTAGATAAAGTCAACTTTGATCTGAAAGCTGGCGAAATTCATGCTTTGGTTGGCGAGAATGGTGCTGGTAAATCTACATTAATGAAAATATTATCGGGTTCGTACCAAAGTGATTCTGGAAAAATATTCATCGATGGGAAGCAAGTTCACTTCAAATCCCCGGCTAATGCTCTTGAGAACGGCGTAGGAATTGTTCATCAAGAGTTAATGCTGGCACCGCATCTAAATGTTGCCGAAAATATTTTTCTAGGTCGTGAGCCTAAAACAAAAATTGGAACGATAGATTGGCATCAAATCTACGAAAAATCCAAAGTGCTATTAGAAGAGCTGAATATTCGCATCGATGTGAAAATGCGAATTGAGGAACTAACTGTAGCGAAAAGGCAGTTAATAGAGATTGTAAAAATCCTTTCCCTTAATCCCAAAATCTTGATTTTGGATGAACCCACATCCTCATTATCGGATGTTGATATAAATCTGCTATTCGAAAAGATTAAAGTATTGAAATCACGAAGAATTGGCATTATCTACATTTCTCACAAGTTGAATGAAATTAAGTCAATTGCTGATCGTGTCACTGTACTGCGTGATGGAAAATATATCGAAACCTTTTTAAAGCATCAGATTGATATTGACCAAATCATCAACAGGATGGTAGGAAGAAAGGATTCAGCAATAATAAAAAGAGACAGAAAAAGTTTACCGGGGGAACGCATTCTTGAAGTAAGAAATCTGACGAATAGGAAAATAAGAAATATTTCTTTTTCTTTAAATAAAGGAGAAATCTTAGGTTTTGCTGGTTTGAACGGCGCAGGCAGAAGTGAAACCATGCGTGCGTTATTTGGAATTGATCCTATTGAAAAAGGCACGATAATCATAAGAGGAATAAATTGCAAAATTTCACACCCTAATAGAGCAATTCTTGAAGGCATAGGCTTTGCACCGGAAGATCGTAGAGAGCAAGCTTTATTTTTGGAAAAAGATGTTCTGACAAATATTACTTCTGTGGTATTAGGCAAAAGTTCTAAATTAGTCCGCTCTCTAAAGAACGAACGGAATATCGCAACGAACTTCACAGAAAAATTAAATATCCAGACACCAAGCATATTCCAAATTATTAAACGTCTATCAGGCGGGAATCAACAAAAAGTTGTAATCTCAAGATGGCTATCAATCAATCCTGATATTCTAATCTTGGATGAGCCAACACGGGGTATTGATGTCGGGGCAAAGAGGGAAATATATGAAATTTTATCAAGTATGGTTGAGAAGGGAGTTGCCGTAATTTTTATTTCTGAGGAAATGCCAGAACTGCTGGCTCTTGCCGATAGAATCATTGTTATGCACGAAGGCAAAATAATGGGGGAATTGACTTACCAGGAAGCCACGCAGGAAAAAATAATGATCTTGGCCACTGGCAATCATATTGTGGAGAGAAATGAAAATATCTAGATTTCAAGATAATCTGATTCACCGCATAATAAAAAACATAAAGGATTACTATATTTGGTTTTTCTTAGTTGGAATTGTTACCCTGATTAGTCTATTTTCAGATGTTTTCCTGCAATCATCAAATATTTTCAATATTCTGCGTGAGACCGTTGTTGTGGGCATTATTGCAATTGGAATGACATATGTGCTCATTGCTCATTGCTTCGATCTATCGGCTGGTGCAATTATGGGTCTTTGTGCTGTTATTTCAATCTGCTTAAAACCTGTCAATACAATGAGCACCGTACTTTCAGTAGTTATTCCAATACTCATAGGTACATTTATTGGTTTGGTCAATGGTTTTTTGGTCGGATACCTAAGGCTAAATGGTTTTATTGTGACACTGGGCATGCAGTTTTTAATTTTGGGAACTACTTTATTAATCACTGGCGGGAATCAGGTTTTTATTTATAAGACAACAGATGCGTATTTTTTCTTGGGAAATGGAAAGTTATTCGGAATACCATTCTCTATAATTGTTTTAATTTTATTATGTATCATTGCTCAACTCGTTTTAAGTTTCACAAGATTTGGACAATATCTGAAGCTGGCTGGTGAAAATGAAAAATCCGCGACCCTATCCGGAATAAAAGTTCCAAGGGTTATCAATCAGAGCTACATCTTTCTAGGAATCTGTGCGGCGATTAGTGGAATTATTCTAGCTTCTTGGGTTAGGCAGCTTGATCCAGGATCCGGCGTTGGATACGAGTTCTCAGCAATAACAGCTACTATTTTAGGGGGTACTAGTCTATTGGGTGGAAAAGGTAACGTTTTAAATTCTTTTATCGGAGCATTAATCATCGTCATGATTACAAACACTATGATGCTATTCAATATTCCTTATAACTATCAACTGATGGTGGAAGGACTAATTTTAATTATTGGTGCAATCCTCGGCAATTATTATGGGAAAAAAAATAAATGAAACTTAATAGTCTCAAGAATTTTCTTCAGTACAAATCATTCATATTGTTGGCAATGCTTATTTTTCTTGCATCACTTCTTGATAAAACCTTTACTACTTCTGCCAATATTACGAACATCCTTCAGCAAATTGCAAGTAATGGTATTGTCTCAGTGGGCATGACCCTTGTAATTTTGACTGGTGGTTTTGATATGTCTGTCGGATCAACTATGGCACTTACTGGAATAGTCATTATGCTGATGTTGAAAGCAGGAAGTAATTTATTTCTGGCTATACTCTGTGGTGTATTTGTGGGTGTACTTACCGGATTGGCGAATGGTTTGTTAATCAGCAAAGTTAAACTCAGCCCTTTTATTGCGACCTTGGCAACATCGACATTAAGTAGAGGAATTTCATTTGGTGTAACGAACCACCGTCCAGTTTCCGTATGGAATGAAACATTTTATCAACTGGCAACAGGGAGCATAGGTCTTATACCGATTTCATTTTTGCTTTTTATTGTTCTGGCTATATTAACCCAGATTTTTATTTCAAGAACGAAATTAGGTCACAACATATATATCTACGGTAGTAATAAAGAAGTAGGATATGCTGCCGGATTAAATATGGATCGAACACTGATCCTTACTTACACAATAAGTGGTTTTTTGGCTTCTATTGGAGGGTTGTTTCTTTCGTCAAAGCTTGGTACAGGCTCTCCTGTTATGGCAGAAGATGTTGCATTGGTTTGCACGACCGCTGTCATTATTGGAGGAAACAGGTTCCATGGAAATATCAGCAGCGTAAAAAGCATGTTAAGGACAGTAATTGGCATTTTCATCTTGGGTGTATTGAATAACATGCTAAACCTACTAGGAACCATGTCCTATATTCAAATCATTATTCGGGGGCTATTAGTGATAATCGTAATTGCAGTTGATTCTGGTGTTAAGGAGATTAGATCAACACTCGTCGAAAGAATCAAGCTTTTTTTTCGTAGAAAAGATTTTGAGTAAAAGGTGCGAACTTCACCTCATTAATGGATGCTCAGTTAAGGAGAATTTTGATATTTGACCTCGAATTCAGCCAGTGACAAATACCCCAAGAAAGGAGATGTGTATAAGGGATATCGAAGTACATATGAAATTTTCCCAATAAGAAAAAAATAGGATAAAAAAAAGGAGTGAAAATGAAAAAGAGAATGTTAATACTCATCACAATTGCGCTTGCGCTGACTATGATCATTTCAGCTTGTACACCTAAAAGAACAACGATAGTAGTTGAACCAACTGAAGAGGAAGAACAAGTAGAGAATAATGAACCAGTTGTGATTGGTTTATCCATCCAATCTTTGGCTTGGCCATATATGGCAGCTTATGTTCAGAATTTCGAAGCTTTAGTTGCTGAAAAGGAAAAGGTAACATTAATCACACTTAGCGCTGATGCAAGCATTGAAAAACAGACCAATGATATTAATGACTTGATCGTTCAAAATGTGGATATCATACTAGTGGCCGCCTTAGATGCACAAGCTGTCGTTCCGGCAATAAAGGCAGCATACGATGCGGGCATACCTGTTTTGGCTGTGACCGCAAAAGCTTCAGAAGATGCGGTGCCATATCTCGTTGGATATAGCGGTCCTGATGATTACACACAAGGTCGAATTGCAGCTGAAATTATGATTGAAGCTGTAGGTACAGAAGGTAGTGTTGTGATGATTGAAGGTACTGCTGGTCAATCAACAACACAATTACGCGCGGATGGATTTAACGATGTTTTAGCCGAGCAGGCACCTGACCTCAAGATTATTGCATCACAACCATGCGATTGGGACCCTGTAAAAGAGAAAGCCGCAATGCAAACATGGCTTAATCAGTATGGAGATGAAATAGATGGTGTATTCGCTCAGGGTGGTGGTACATCGGTGGGTGAGGTCATCAAAGAAGCAGGTTATAGCATCCCAGTGGTCTGCACCGGACTAAGAGAGACAACGTACACTTCGATACTGAATGGTATAGTCTATGGAAGTATGAGTCAAAGCCCGAAAGTTGATGCAGATCAGGCTCTAAAGTTGGCTTTGAGAATTGTTAACGGTGAAGAGTTAGATGAATTCACCAATATCATCCCGATGCCCGCAGTCACAGCTGCAAATATCGATGAATTCGAACCTGAGTATTAATTTGGTTTAGTGATTGCGAGGGATGAACTTTATCCCTCGCAATGATATTTTTACAATCAAATGAAAATTGTTAGGAGAGAAGAATTCCATGAAGAATAATTTTAAATTTGGATTGAAAATTGTCTCCCAAGATTGGTACTGGAAATATAACCTGTCATATGATAGTGCCATTGAAAAATTAGAATCTATGGGAGTTGATTTTATTATTGCACGCAATTCATACATTCCTCCACAAAACACTGCTGTTCAAACTACGATTCCTAAAGAATTAGAATACAAGCTTGTAGAATATGATGATAAGGAATTTAGAAAAAAGATAAAAAACGCTGGAATAGAATATTTCGGTATAGTCACTTTTGGTTTTGACGAAAAAGCGATGCGGAAACATCAAAATATGCCTGTCGATCAAAATGGAGAAAAGAGTGAAAAGATTGATTGGTACATTGGGACCTGTCCAACATGTGATGAATATAATGAAGAACGATATATGTTAGTAGAGAATGCTATGTCAAACCTAGTTTTGGATGGCTTTTTTGTGGGATTCATGCGATATCCAGGATTTTGGGAGACATGGTTACCTGGTACGGATGGTGAACATTGGAATGAATATTGCTTTTGCCAAAGGTGTATTGAAAAATTCGAGCAATATAGCGGGATAAAAGTCCCAAATGCTGGAGAATTATTAAGTGGTCAATGGATTAGAAAAAATATAAGGGATCAATGGACTCAATTTAAATGTGAAGTTATCCACAATATTGTAAAGGATTTTAAGAACGCTATTAAAAAATATAATCCCGACGCAAAGCTTATGCTAAATACGATACCTTTTGAAAGTTCAAGTTATGAAAATTACGGGAAATCTATATTTGGACAAGATCCAAAAATGCTTTCTGATGTTGTAGATGTATTCGAGGTGATGGGATATCACCAGATGCTAGGACAGCCATATCAATGGATAAAAGAGGCTGGGGAATACATTAAGAGATTAACAGGAAAAACTGTTGTTTGCACTGTACAAGGCAAGCCATTCTATGCTGAAGGCATTCTAAAAAGTGATAAAAGAAGCAATACGCTTTCTCATAATGAGTTCAAAGATTCTTTGTACTCTTTATTGGATTCAGAGGTCGATGGTGCTGTCGTATTTACATGGTCAGATTTCCTGCGGGCAGAATATGAAGAAAATGATAAAGACTTAGTGAATATTGTCACTGAGTTCAATAAAAGCCATCATTAGAATATTTCTGCTTAACTCATACTAGCTGATATGTTATTTAAAATTCCGAAATCAATAAATACAATATAAATCTGATCAACTTTAAATTAACTTACAGAATCGCTTTGGCCACGGGTATGCGGCAGAGCGAAATACTGGGACTGAAATGGGAAGACGTGGACTGGATAAAGAGCGCCATCACGGTACAGCGTCAGGCACAATTTGTGAACGGGAGCGGGGTCGTTTTTCTGGAACCTAAAACCCTGTCTGGCTTCAGGAAAATAACACTGGGAAAGAATTTGCTAGAAGAATTGCGCAATTACCGTGTAATGCAAGAGAAATTGAAAACAAAAAGGGGAATGCGGTGGCAGGAAAACAATCTGATCTTTGCCACAGGCAACGGTACACCCATTAGCTCGCGGAATATCGAGAGGGATTATTACAGAATTCTAGCAAGCACCGATTTGCCTAAAATTCGATTTCATGATCTGCGTCATACTGCGGCTTCATTGATGATCAACCACGGCGTCCCGATTGTTATCGTATCTAAAATCCTGGGCCATTCGAAACCTGGCGTCACAATGAATATATATGCCCATTGCATAACTGAATACCAACATGAACCTGCTAAAGTGATGGATGAAATCACCATGCCGATGGCGATTGACGTTTCTGTATTAATGACCGGATTTGCACAAAGCCCTCACGACCCAAATTAAATCCGAATCTGGTTGCACCCAAAAATTCCACCAATGCGTTTACAAAACAAAAAACCTCTATATATAGGGATTCAATACAGGAATAATGCCATAAAAGGTGCTCCCGGCGCGACTCGAACGCGCAACCGACTGATTCGAAGTCAGGCACTCTGTCCATTGAGCTACGGGAGCGTGAGCACATTATACCGCAAAAAATTTTCCGACCTTGAAAGGCACAGAAAGAATGGGAAATGAAAAAATGTCACTTGAAAAATATTAAAAATAGTATACAATAACACCAGAGTCTGGGAAGTGACTCGAAAAGGCAAACCCGGTGAAAGCCGGGGACGCAAAGCTATGGGTCTAAGGCTGAAACAGCTATGATCGCCAAGCCGCCGAAAGTCGTTTTTTATTTAATGATGCTACATTCATGATGTAGTATGCTTTCGGCGGACCTGGCACGAAAACCAGGTCTTTTTGTTTGGTTTGAGCGCTTTTACAAATGAAAACTGTCGAAGATATGGATCAGTCCTTGATCCATATCAGAAGCCGCATCGATTCCTTTGTGGGAATGGACGGTAAATGGAGATATTGATCTGATTAACGGCGGCGGCAATCAGAAGAGTCTCCAAGACGCCGTCCATTCTTGATTTAACCTCCTTGAGCATATTGGCACAGGTTTGAAAAATATTTTTCGAACGAGAAATGCCGGATCACGAACTTTTCAAGAGATTATTTTCAGTGGTAACCAGAAATTTTCATTCTGTTCCGATGATCCCGATTAACGTCAATAATTCCACCTTTTCTAAAATAAACCTGTAGAAAAACACTTTTTGCCCTGCACCATCCCGAGGATATGCTACAATTTTTCATATCATATTTTCATGGAGAATTGAAATGGGAATGACTTCTCGTGAGCGGGTAAAAGCTGTTCTGGCACATGAAGTACCAGACCGAGTGCCAATCATTATGGGTGTATCAAACGCGACCGGGATCAAGATGATCCCTTATCGGGGGGTTAAGCAAGCCGCAGGAATCGAAGCGCCGGATGAATACATCTACGATTGGCCAGAATTGGGAACTGCCAGGGTAGATGAAGCCACCATGCTTCGCCTGCACAGTGATGTGCGCGGTGTGCTGGATCGTTTTCCTGAAGAAATCTATGAGAAGAACCAGAAGCGCGCCCCTCATACTCCTTGCATGGATGATTGGGGCACCGGACAGGTGGAGATCGAAGCGGGCGTGTGGTATCCGGGCGTGCATCCTCTGGCTGAAGCCACCACCATCGACGCGATTGAAAATTATCCCTGGCCTGATATGGACGATCCTTACCGGGTGGCTCATGTTAAAGAGCAGGCAAAAAAGTTGGCTGAAGAGAACCAATATGCCATCATGGGCACCCCCTGGCTGCTCTTTCCTTTCGAGCGGGCGTTTGCCATGCAGGGTATGGATAAGTTTCTCTTGAATATGGCTATGTACCCCGACTTCGCCAAAGCGCTTTTGCGGAAGATCACCGACCTGTGCAAAACATTGATGGCGCATTTTCTGGATGCTGCCGGAGAGAATCTGGATATCATCAAGATCGGTGATGATCTGGGAACCCAGGAAAAATTGATGATCTCCCCGCGCATGTACCGCCAGATATTGAAACCGTTCCATGCGGAGTTCATCGAGTTCCTCAAGGGGCGCACCAAAGCCAAGGTGTTTTTTCACACCGATGGAGATGTTTTCGACCTGATCGACGATTTTGTCGAGATGGGTGTTGATATCCTGAACCCTGTTCAGACCTCAGCAGGGAAAATGGCTGATCTGAAAGGATTGAAAGAACGGTATGGCAAAAATATCGTCTTTTGCGGCGCGATCGATACGCAGCATATTCTGCCATCCGGAACGCCAGAAGAGGTGCGGCAAGAGGTGAAACGGGTTATTAATGTTCTGGGAGCAGAGGGGGGATACATGGTGGCATCCGTTCATACGATTATGAACGAGGTTCTGCCTCAAAATATCCTTGCCATGGTGGATGCGGTTGAGGAGTTCGGGTACTACCCGTTGAAATAAACAAAGGCGACCGAGAGGTCGCCTTTGTTGTCTCTAGAGAGATTCTTTGTCGTATGCTTTTCCAGATGCGGCTGGTCCCTGGCTTCTTCCAACCACTCCTGCCAGAACGACGATGGTCGCCAGGTATGGCATCATACCCAGAAAGTCGGATGAGACGGGTACTTTAAGGATAGCCGCCTTCGCGGAAAGCGAATCAAAGAAACCAAAGAGCAAACCCGCACCCATAGCCCCAACCGGATGGTAGTTACCAAAGATCATGGCTGCCAGAGAAATATAGCCACGCCCTGCCGTCAGAAGCTCGTCAAAACGACCGGATGAACCGAGCGTGAAGTAGGTTCCAGCAAACCCAGCCATCATGCCTCCCAGAATGACACCCATGTAGCGGGTTCTGATCACGTTGATTCCCAGCGTATCAGCCGCTTTGGGATGTTCACCAACGGAGCGCAAGCGCAAACCCCAACGGGTGGAGAAAAGAGCCACGGTGAGGATGGCGACCAGAATGAACATGGCATATACGTACATATTGTGACTGAAAAAGATCGGTCCGATGAATGGTATCTTTGAAAGAAATGGGATATCGATCTGAGGGAACATACCTGGTTCATTCAAATATTGATAAGCTGTCTTTTGAAGGAATTTCGATGAAAGAAACGAGGTGATGCCGGTGGCAAAAATATTGATGACTGTGCCAGAAATGGTGTGGTCTACTTTATATTTGATGGTGAGTACCCCATGCACATAGGCTACCAGCCCCCCGATCATGATGCCTGAGACCATACCGATCCATATATTGGTCAGGCTGGCGACGACGGTGCTGGCGAAAGCGGAGATCAACATCATCCCCTCAATCGCAATGTTCACAGTTCCAGATCGTTCACAAAGAATGCCAGCCATAGCACCTAGGGTTAATGGCGCTGCGCGCACAACCGTTACCCGCAGCAAACCAGCCAGGTTGATCGATCCTTCAGAAGACGCCCAGGAAAGGAAACTGAAAACAAAGATGACCGACACGATAGCCAGAACGCCATTCGTCAGATCCTGAAAACCTCTGATTAATTGGTATGCTCCGGCAACAGCGCAGATGCCTGCCAAAATAGAAAGGGTGCTGGCTGTGGGGAACACCCAATTATCCATCACAGCAGAAGAACCACCAGGAGTCATCACATAAGTAGTTAGCGCTCCCGGATCGGCACCTCTGATAAAAACAAACCAGATGAATACCGCAACAAGGAGAAAGAAAATTCCCATACTTACCCTGCGAGCTTTGGTTTGGTGTTTGTGGATTTTCTTTCTGACCACGGGGGTTACACGAGTCTCTGCCATGCTATTTCCCTCCCCATCCGCTTACTCTGATACTTTCTTCTTCGATGTCTGGCTTTTTCAGCCGGTAGATGGTGCGGATGATCGCAGGAGCCGCGATGAATGCCAGAATCAAGGCTTGCAAAATGGAAACGATATCGATTGGCACTCCCGACTTCAACTGCATTTGTCTTGAACCGTTGCGCAGAAAACCGAACAGGAGCGCGGAGAGAACGACGCCGAAAGGATGCGTCTTCCCCAATAGTGCAAGGGCAATGCTGTCAAACCCGTAGCCTGATGAAAAGGACGGCACCATTCTGAAGTTCAACCCCAGCACTTCGTTTGCACCCGCCAATCCGGCTAACGAGCCGGCTAACGACATTGCAATGATGGTGGATTTTGTTGTGTTGATGCCTGCATAGCGAGCTCCGCTTGGGTTGGAACCAACCGTTCGCAGTTCAAAGCCCCAGGTGGTTTTGAATAACAACCAATAGATCAAGAAAGCCACCCCTAAAGCGACAAAAAATCCAAGATGGAATCGAATGGGGTCGCCAAAAAAGCGGGTAAGGTGTGCGCTTTCCCGAATCCAGGGTGTCTTGGGAGTGTACTCATTGGGGTCTTGCATGGGACCATTGATCAGGAAGTCGGTAAGTTTAAAAGCGATATAGTTCATCATAATCGTTATGATCACTTCATGGGCGCCGGTCTTAGCTTTTAAAAATCCTGGAACGAATCCCCATAATGCGCCTCCCAGCGCGCCCGCCAGGAGGGTAACCGGGATGTGGATGTAGGCGGGCAATCCGGTGATGGCATACCCTGCAAAAACGCTGGTCATCGCCCCCATGAAGAGCTGCCCTTCTGCGCCGATATTGAACAAGCCCACACGAAAGCCCAGCGCAACAGATAGTCCTGCGAAGATATAGGGTGTGGCTTGCACCAGGCTTTCAAAAAATGGATTGATCGCCCGGCGAATGGCTAGTCCGTCGCCCCCCTGAAATGCTGTAATGATCTTGGTCGGATCACCAAATGCACCAATGAACAGGGAAGAGTAGGTTGCCCAGGCGGCTTTGAAGATCTCCTTGATCCCATCCCAGAAGGAAACAGAAAAAGCATCGTAGACTTCGACCGTGGTGACTGCGACCAGCAGACCGCTGAGAATGATGCCGGTCAGGATCGCCAGAAAAGTGACCAGACCTGTGCTTTTCGATAATTCCTCGAAGAAAATCCCAACTGCGTTCTGTTTTTTCTTGTTTTGTGTTTGTTTTTCCATACCTGCGTTCCTCATGTCAAGATGATCTGTTCTTCTTTTTTAGCCTTCTGTTTCATCTCTTCACTTGGTTTAATACCAGCCATGAGCAAACCAAGCATCTCTTTCGAGGAATCTTCTGCGTTTACGATGTCGAGAATTTTTCCGCGGTACATCACAGCTATGCGATCTGAAAGCTGGATGACCTCATCCAATTCCGTGGAGATCAGCAGGATGGCGCAGCCTTCCTCCCTTTTTTTCATTAGACGCTCATGAATGTACTCGATCGAACCAACGTCCAAACCGCGGGTTGGTTGTGAGGCGATCAGCAACTTGATCGGTCGTGAAAACTCACGAGCCACGATCACTTTTTGCTGGTTGCCGCCTGAAAGGTTCCGTACTGGGGTGTTGATGCTTGGAGTGCGAATGTCAAAATTGTCTACCAGTTTTTTCCCATTTTCTGCAATTTCATTGAACTGCAGGCGAATGCCTTTTGCAAATGGTTTATGAAAGTAAGAATTGAGCACCAAATTTTCGGACACCGGAAAAGCAAGGATCAGCCCGTCTTTTTGGCGATCTTCAGGAATATGCGCTGATCCCAATTCCGAAATAAAACGGGGTTTCTCTTTGGTCGTTTCTTTACCCAGTATCTCGATCTTCCCTTCGGTTGGCGGTAGCAACCCTGTCAGGGCACGCACGAGTTCAGTTTGACCATTGCCTTGCACGCCTGCAATTCCGAGCACTTCTCCTTCTCGAACTTCAAAAGACACTCCATCGACTGCAAATTGCTCTTGGGCATTCAGTACGCGCAGGTTCTCTATATGCAGCACCGTGTTCCCTGGTTTGGCTTTGGTTTTCTTTACCTTCAGCTCAACCTCACGCCCTACCATCATGGCAGCCAACTTCTTCGTATCGGCTTCTTTGGGCGTGGTTGAACCCACCACCCTGCCACCGCGGATGACCGTGATACGGTCAGCGCATTCCATCACTTCACGTAGTTTGTGGGTGATGAAAATGATTGATTTTCCCTGGTCAACCAAAATGCGCATGATCTTGAACAACTCGTCTACTTCCTGAGGGGTCAACACCGCCGAAGGTTCATCCATGATGAGAATTTCCGCTTCACGGAAAAGGATTTTGATGATCTCCACGCGCTGTTGCGTTCCGACCGGCAGATCTTTCACGTAAGAGTTGGGATTCACATTCAACTTATAGGTGTCGGATATCTTTTCGATCTTCTCAGCGGCTTTTTTTCGATCCAGAAATCCAGCCATTTTGACATCTTCTTCACCCAGCATGATATTCTCGGTGACTGTGAACACAGGGATGAGCATGAAATGTTGGTGAACCATGCCAATTCCGGCTCTTATGGCATCTGTTGGTCCATTGATTGTGACCTTTTGACCATTGACAAAGATCTCTCCTTCATCTGGAGAATACAGCCCATACAGAATATTCATCAGGGTGGTCTTCCCTGCGCCGTTTTCCCCTAGCAGGGCATGGATCTCGCCTTTTTCAAGCGTGAGGTCAATGCGGTCGTTTGCCAGCACACCGGGGAAACGTTTGGTGATTCCTTTTAGTTCAAGTAATGACGCCATTTTTCCCTCGTCTGAGTTTAATTGTCCAACAATTGCGTGAATTGTACCATATTGTGTTTAACAAAAAGAGCCAAGAAAAAAACCTTGGCTCTTTTTGTTTGTGTCGCTCTCGTTAATTAACGAGTGGGCATTGTTGCGATGCTCCCATCGATGATCTGTGGGATCAAAGCTTCGATCTCGGCTTTGAGATCGGCTGGAACCTGGTCTGCCCAGGCAGTGCCATAGACAAGGCCCACACCACCATTTTCGAGGGTCAGGGCGAAATCCTCACCACCAACGAATTCACCATTGATGATTTTCTCAATGCTGTCATAGACGAACACATTGATCTTCTTCATGGTGCTGGCGAGGATGTAATCTGTCTGGTCAGGATACTTCACTGACCAATCCAAATCCACGCCGATCAAGAGACCGGTGCCGCGTTCCTGCATGACTGCCAGGGTTCCCGCGCCAACAGATCCAGCGACGGGCATGATGATATCGGCGCCTTCATCAAGCAGGGTTTCGCCAAAGGCGCGCCCGTCATCGAGGCTTTCAAAGTTACCGACTTCCAGACCTTCTTGGGTTTCCATGTCCCAACCGAGAACTTCAACGGCTGTTCCATGAACCTGGTTGTAATAGGCAACGCCCATGGCATAACCATCCATGAAGGCTTGGGTAGCGGGGAAGAGGATGCCGACATAGGTGCCGACTTTACCGGTCTGAGTCATCCCGGCAGCCAGATAGCCAGCCAGGAAAGTGGCTCCTTGAATATCGGAGTAGTTACCGCGAACGTTGGTAAGATCCATGTTTCCGTTGTCGATAATGGCGAAGTTGACATCCGGGTTGGCGGTTGCGGCGGCTGCGGTTGCATCAGCCAACAAGAAACCAACGGAGATGATCAGATCACAGCCTTCTTCGATAAACGCATTCAGGTTGATTTCATAGTCAGACTGTTGCTGAGATTCGAGGAATTTGACTTCAACTCCGAAATCCTCCGCTGCATCTTCCATGCCTGCCCAGGCGGTTGTGTTGAATGATTTGTCATCAATACCGCCGACATCGGTGACCTGGCAGAATTTCATGACAGGTGCAGCCTCTGCTGGTTCTTCAGCAGCAGGTTGTGTGACTACTGTTTCTTCTGCGGCAGCTTTACAACTGATGAGCAGAAGAGAAGCAATAATCAAAAGACTTAGGACGAACGTGATTTTTTTGGTCATTATCTCTCCTCCTAGAGAATTTGAATTCGAGAGATGCTCTTCGTCTCTCTTTGAAAATTAAGTATATCGTGTTTAAAAATCAAAATCAAGTTTTCGACGATATGCTTTCCGTCCTGTCATTTTGATGACATCGATGGCTCTATTTTTATTCTTTTATTTCACCTCTTTTTACTCCAATGATGCTGATCAGTGCCCCTGCCAGGAAGACCGGGCTGATGATCATCAGCAGGTTGTACATACCGGCGCTGAATTGGATGATGAACCCATACAGGATGGGACCCAGAATGGCAGCCAGCGTAGAGAAAAGGTAATACAACCCGGTATAGGTGCCAATGCGGTTTGCATCGGTCATATCCACGACCATGGGTAGGGAATTGATGTTGATCAGCGCCCAGGCGATGCCTGTGATCATCAGGATCACTCCGATGACCGGAACTTTACCCAATAGTGGCAGGGTGGTAAGCAGGGTGGTTAGGGTGCTGGCTGGCAGAAAGAAAAGCGACGCGATGCAGGCAGCCATCAGGATGATGCCGATCAAGATCGTTTTCTTTCGCCCGATGGCGGCACCGATGTACCCTGAGGGGAGGGAAAACAGCACAAATAAGGTGGAAAGCTGTCCTAACAAACGTGCGGCATCCGATTCGCTGATTCCCAGATAATTTTTACCGTAAAGGGTAAAGAACGCTTCAATGCCATTGTAGGCGATGAACCAAAAGAAGATCGCCAGCAGGATGCGCAAGGTGTTGCGGTCTTTTTCTTTAAAAATGCCTTTGACCGATTCGATCAGTGATGGCGCTTTCTCTTTGGAATGTTCGAACTCCTTCGGTTCTTTGATGAATAGAAATACCAGTACTGCGGCGAGGATTACCAACAGAGATCCCAACCAGAAGGGGTAGGATGGATTCATTTCATACAAAGTGGCGCCAAACAAAAAAGCGATGATTGCCCCAATACCGCCCATGAAGTTAATGATCCCATTGGCTTGCGAACGATATCTGGAGGGGGTAATATCGGGCATCAACGCTACTACCGGGGTTCGCCAGAGCGCCATGGCTAGCAAAAGCAAGCTGGCGGCAAAGAAGAAAACCGGCAGCGCCATGGCTTTGGGCAGCACGTAGAAAGCCAACGCTGCAATCGGCGCACCGATCAGGATGAATGGCATTCGTCGCCCGATGCGTGTGCGCAGGCGGTCAGACCAGGCTCCCACAGCGGGTTGGATGAACAGGGCTGCGATGTTGTCGAGGGTCATGAAAACGCCAATGAATCCTGCGGAGAGAGCGAACCTGGATTCAAGGAAGATGGGCACATAGGCGTTGTAGACGCTCCAGATTACGCTGACTCCAAAGAAACCTAAACCAAGCAAAAATGTCTTTCCAATGTTATATTTCATGATCTTTCCTTTCTGTTTTGTATGAGTTTAATTATAGGGTCAGGCAGCGCAATTTCTGACCCCTGTACTGCCTGCGCGAGAAAATCAAAGTCTGCTTTGGAAAGCTCAACCCCCAATAAAAGGTCGGGTCGTTTTTGCAGGGTCCGCAGCAAAGCCTGGTTGCGTCTCCAACGTTCGATTGCGCCGTGGTCGCCCGCTTGCAGCACTTCTGGCACATCCCATCCCTGAAAGATCGGCGGACGGGTGTACTGGGGATATTCCAGCAAGCCGGAACTAAAGGAATCATCAGAAGCGCCCCCAGGATCTCCCAGTGCGCCGGGGATAAGACGCGTCACCGCTTCGATCACGACCAACGCTGGCAGTTCGCCGCCGCTGAGAACATAATCACCAATGGACACTTCCTGTGTGGCAAGGTGTTGGCGAATGCGCTCGTCAAAACCTTCATATCTTCCACAGATCATAGCCAGCTGTGGCAATTTGCTGTAAGCGGACGCTTTTTGCTGGGTGAAGGTTTCGCCCTGCGGTGTAAGTAGGATGAGCGGACAGCCCGGCGGTATGCCCAATATTTCGTCCACCGCCCTAAAGATCGGTTCCGGTTTCATCACCATCCCGCCACCCCCCCCATAGGGGGTATCATCGGTGGTGCGGTGTTTATCGCTGGCCCAATCTCGGATGTCGTGCAGGCGGACTTCGAGGAGCTTGTTTTCTTGCGCGCGCTTTAAGATGCTCGTTTCAAGATATGCCGGGAAGACTTCCGGGAAGAGGGTGAAAACGTCAAAGCGCATGATTTCATTCTAGCGTGAACCAAAACGATTTGCAAGAAAACAGATATCCTGGTATTTGACGCTTTTTCCCTTTCTTGACGCATTTTTTAACATGATGATAAGATTGCCGTATGTATATAAAAGGAAGAAATTGGAATATGCGGCGGAAGAACCGCCGTTCGAATCCCTTGCGCATTCTCATTCTGATCATGGTCATCGCTCTGTTGGTGTACATCGACCAGAGGGTGGAGCCGTTCTCTCCATATATTTTTCTACCTACACCCACTCCAACGTTGTCGGCTGCCACGTTTATCACAGAAGCGCAGAGTTATGCTGTTGAAGGCAAGTACACACAAGCTTTGGCGGCATATGCGAAAGCCATTAAAGCAGATCCACAAAATCCTTCTAACTACATCGCTTCAGCCATGATCAATGTGTATCGGGGTGATTATGAGACGGCGCTGGATGATGCCAGCAATGCCTTATTATTAAAACCCGATAACAGTCAGGCTTATGCCATCATGGGTATCGCTCAAGGGTTGATAGGAGATTATTTAGACTCGGAGTCAAGCCTCACAAAGGCAGTAGAATATGACCCCTCTAACTACTTTGCTTATGCGTATGACGCGGTCGTGAAAGCCCAAAAGATATTGGAAGGCTCAGCAGCCCAGGGAGATCTGGATCTGGCGATTGAAGCTTCTAGGAAAGCGGAAGCGATTTCCCCTTCGGCACTGGAAACACACTGGGCTAGAGGTGCCGTGCTGGAACTCACTGCAAACTATGAAGACGCGGTAGCTGAATACGAAGCGGCTATTGCGGTTAATTCCAATGTGTCGGAAATCCACATTTCTCTTGGACGCACCTATGTCAGCATGCTCGAATACACCAAAGCTGTGGAAGAATATACCAAAGCCAACGCGCTCAACCCGACCGACCCGATTCCTGATGCGTTGATCGGTCGCACCTATATACGCACCGGGGAATATAGCAAAGCTGCCCAGTATTACCAGCAAGCCATTTCCGATGATCCTTCCAATGCCTACTACTGGGGCAACCTGGGATATGCCTATTATAAGAACTACCAGTTTGGCGATGCGATCCTGGCGCTGCAGCTTGCGATCCGTGGGGGGCTGACCACGAATGGTGTGGTCGTCGAAGGGTTACCCCTTTCGACTGATGTGGTAACGTTTTACTCGGCTTACGGTTTGGCTTTGATGCAACTTGGGTATTGCGAGAATAATGCCGTCCCGATTGCCCAGGCTATCATTCAAACCATGGCGGATGATGCAGATGCTGTGTGGAACGCAGAATACATTCTTGAACAGTGTTATCAAAAAATGAACAACGCACAGTTGTTGAAACTGCCCACAGCCACCATGATCCCCACCTGGACCCCGCAACCCACTGCTACCCCCACCCCCTTGCCCTATCAGGTAGCCGTCCCCACCGCTACGGGAGACTAGCATGAATTTACCGCATCGGGATTCGTTGTTTCGCAAGAAGAAACATCGCTCGAATCCTTACGTGATTGCACTTCTCATAGCCATGATCATTTATTTGTTGTTGATCAATCGCGATCAATCTCTAGGGCGTATCACGCCGTTGTTCATGGCTACCCCCACCGCCACGCGCACCGTAGATTCTTTCGTCGAAGAAGCGGAGGTGCATTTCGTGGCGGGGGATCTGGCTAAAGCTTTGGAAGCTTTCCAAAATGCAGCGGTGGTCAATCCGAACAATGTTGATCTTTGGGTTGAACTGGCTAGAATTCAGGTCTATTCCTCCAGCTTGCTCATCTCCAGTGAAGATAAATATAACCGCTTGAACGAGGCTTTAGAATCTGCCACTAGAGCGTTGGAGATCGACTCTGATAACAGCACAGCCCATGCGGTAAAAGCCTTTGCGTTGGACTGGTTGGCAAGTTCGGCGCTGATGGGAGATCAGTCGGAACAGCTTTTAACCCAGGCAGAACAGGAAGCCGTGGCGGCGTTGCAGTTGGATGGCAACAACACTTTGGCTTTGGCTTATTACGCCGAAATCCTGATTGACCAGATGAAGTGGACGCAGGCGGAACAATATATTGACCAGGCGCTTCAACAGGATGATTCTTTGATGGACGTACACCGCATCAGCGGGTATCTGCAGGAATCCATCGGAAATTACAGCGCAGCCATCACGGAATACAAGCAGGCTTCAGAGATCAACCCCAACCTTACGTTTCTCTATATGTCCATTGGAGTGAACTATCGCGAACTGGGTCAGTACGATTATGCTCTGGAATATTTTGCGAAGGCGGCTGACATCAACGAACAACTGGGCGTTAATGACCCGCTCCCTTATCAATCGATCGCAAAAACATACGTGCAGCAGGGGTATCCTCTCTCTGCCAGTTTGAATGCGCGTAAGGCAGTGCAGCTCAACCCTGATAATGCCTTTGCCTATGCGTTTTTGGGCGACGTCTATCATAAAGCGCGCAACTATGAAAGTGAGATCCTGGCGTTTCAATGCGGGTTGGAGGGCTGCACTGCAGAAGAAAGCTGTGAGGTGCGCCAGTGTGATTCTGACACCGATACGATGATTGCCGTCGAAGGGCTGCCCCTGACGGTTGACACGAAAGATTATTACGCCGAATATGGGGCGGTGTTGGCAGCCTTGCATCGTGAATCGAATGGCTACTGTGAAAAAGCTATGCAGATATTGGAAATGGTACGGCAGGCTTTCTCAGAGGATACGATACTCATGGGGGTGGTGGATGAATCGGAGTCCATTTGCGAAACGTATGGCTATTAAATGTTAAAAAAATATTAATTTTTTTCCATTTACTTGACTTGCTGTTAAAAGACGGATAAGATTGAAATTAGCACTCTCTGAAAAAGAGTGCTAAAATAATGACTCGATAAAATACTTATCAGGAGGATCATATATGGCACTCAATATCAAACCCCTTGGAAGCCGATTGGTCGTTGAGCCGATCGAACGGGAAGATGTAACTGCCTCAGGCATCGTGCTGCCTGAAACCGCCAAAGAAAAACCCCAAAAAGGAATCGTCCTTTCCGTAGGACTTGGCGATCGTGACGAAAAAGGTGAGCGCATCCCGCTGGATGTCAAGGAAAACGACACCATTTTGTTCGCAAAATATTCAGGCACTGAGATCAAGATCGACGACAAGAAGCTCTTGATCTTAAAAGAGAGCGATGTTCTCGCGATTGTCAAAGAATAATTCAATTAATCTCGAAAGAAGGAGATACATATGGCAGCAAAACAACTTGTTTTTGGAGAAAATGCGCGAAATAAATTGCGCAGTGGTATCGATGTTGTGGCAGAAGCAGTTGCTACTACCCTTGGTCCGAAAGGGCGCAATGTAGCCCTGGATCGCAAATTTGGTTCCCCGACCATCACCCATGATGGTGTTACCGTAGCAAAAGAAATCGAATTGGAAGACCCATTTGAGAATATGGGCGCTCAAT
>OFEK01000645.1_pt1 | contig 32684 bp, 35 predicted proteins | sample 1521131 | NCBI WGS metagenome assembly OFEK01 (sample SAMN05720209, study PRJEB24109) | activated sludge metagenome | isolation source: Anaerobic digester | place: China | collected 2015-12-16
GCAGGTGCGAGTGACGACTGCTGGAACAGCAGGAGTTTGAGCACCGCAGGTGCGACTGAGGAGGCCGAGGGCCGGGTGGGGTGGGGGTTGTAGACATCAGTATAGAAGTGGAGACAGGGGAGGGGGATGCTCCCCCCTCGAAGACCTTCGGTCTTCTCATGCTCACTCCGTTCGCACCTCAAAGGCCTTCGGCCTTCTCGTGCTCCGTTCCTTTCGGAACATCGCACCTCGCACCAATCGGTGCTCAAGCTCGCTGTGCTCGCACTCCCCGCGAGCCGCCTCCCCCAGTGGCGATAGCCAACGGAAATCTGTGTATGGATATGCTACCTGCGGCACAAGAGAACTTGGGAGAAGGCCGTGGATGTTGCCCATGGCAGATCCCGACAGGGATTCCGCAGAAAAAAATTAAAGAATCTTCTCCCCTGCCTTCGGGCCGGGAGAGCACTCGTAGACCTCGCGGATCTTCACGACGAGGAGGTTTTTTGCCGGCGCCTTCGCCATCTTCGACCGGACGGTGAACTGCATCTTCTCAAACTCCGGGCCGCTGGACAGGACCTTGGCGTCGCCCTTGACCTGGAAGCAGCCCTTCGTCTCGGGCCCCCAGACGTAGATGGAGACCTTCGGGTTCTCCTGCACGTTTGCAAGCGTCTTCTTCATGAAGTTGTCCGCGATCCAGATCGTCTCGTCGTCGACGAGTTCCACGAACCCGATCGGCACCACGTTCGGCCAGCCGTCCTTCGAGGCTGTGGCGACCGGGAAGGCCTTCATCGTCCGGAAGGCCGCCTTCATCTCTTCGGTAAGTGCAACCATCAGTCTTCACCGGTATAGTCTCTCGATTGAAGGCTTAAAAAAGGTCCTGTAGAAAAACAGCGGTTGTGAGTGATGCGCCCGGGGTTTGCACCCCGGCGGGGTGCCGGACCGGGATCGTGCCGCGAGCGGCCGCACCGCTCACGGCTCGAAGTCCATCACGACGGCCGAGTGGTCGCTCAGCCCCTGCCCCCGCAGGTCGTGCAGGTACCAGCACGCCGTCGGGTTGAGGTGCGTAGACGCGAAGATGTGGTCGTAGCGCTTGCACTTCGGGACATCCTCGGGCCCGCGGTCGGGGCACCAGCTGTACTCCCTCGCCCGGTAGCCGTGCAGTTTCCGGAAGACATCGGGGAGGTCGTACTCCGCAAGGCCGGATATGACGTTCATCTCGGCGTTATACCACCACCTTCTCGGCCGCCCGAGGTACTCATCGCTCTCGGAGGCCGTCGTGTAGGTCCGATCAGGGATGATATCGCGGTAGAAGGGGACGATCGTCCCGTCGGGAAGTTCCGCCTCCGGTATGTGAAGGTCGCCGCAGAGGATCCGTGGCCTCGCTGGCCTGACGGCAAGATGTCGGTAGATCCCGACCAGTGTCTCGGCCTTCACGATCTCGTTCCTCCGGCTGCCTATCGCCGTGGGAACGTGGACGTTATGCACCTCGAACTCGCCCGTGGGTGCACTGACGACGGCCGAGACCACCCGCTGTTTCCACGGGATATCGAAGTCGAGCGGATTTAATGGCGCAAGGGGGTACCTGCTCGCGATCAGGCATCCGGCGTCCTTTGTCTCGCCGACCGGCGAGCACTGTTCGGAGAGACGCGAGATGCTGTACGCGAACTGGAAGGGATCGTTTGTGTTGCGCGCACGGAGATCGTTCAACCGCTCGGCCATGTAGGCCACCCGGGCAATCTCCACCAGAGCAAGGCTGTCGACGAAATGAGTTAACCCGAAGTTCTCCAATCCCTCACGAAAGAGCGGCAGATCCCGATCCGTCACCTCCTGGAAGGCGACGATATCCGGCGAGTGCTGGCAGACTGCTTCGACTTTCTTCTCCACGCTCCTCATACCGGAGCGGAAGAGATCCACGTTCCATGAAATAAGCCGCATATGCCTGATACATGCCATGTTGGCGTTACTTGTTCATTAACGCATCGAGTTAAGGGCAATCCGGGGCGTTACAGCCGCGTCATCCGCTCCGGCGCTCCGGCCCGATCCCCTGCTCGGCGCAGTGCCTGTCGATAGCGTCGAGAAACCTCCTTCCGTAACGCTTCAGCTTCGCCTCGCTGACGCCGTAGATCCCGAGGAAGGCGACGCCGGTGGCCGGATAGAACGTTGCCATCTCCTTGAGGCTCCGGTCGTGGAAGACGACGAACGGCGGCACGCGATCGAGGTCTGCAACGACTTTTCTGAGCCGGCGGAGCCGGAGAAAGAGCGCTTCGTCGTAGCCGACTGCGGGCTCCGCTGCGACGACACCTTCCGGACGCGGCTCTGTGAGCGGCACCACAAGAGCGCCCGCGAGCACCTCCCGGCTCCGGTCGTTTGACACGAGGACCGGGTACCTACCGCCGGTCGACGTGACGAACCCCTTTCCGACCATCTCCTGGATGAAGAGGAGCCACTGGTCGCGGGTGTATCCCTTTCCGGAGCCGTGGGCAGCAAGTCGGTCGTGCCCGTTCTCGCGGACTCTCGTGCTCGTCGAGCCGGTCAGCACGTCGGCGATATAAGACGCCCCGAACCGCTCCCCGGTCTCGCGGATGCAGGCGATGACCGCCGATGCGATCTCTGTCCCGTCGAATACCTTCACCGGCGTCTCGCAGCGATCGCATGCGCCGCACCGCTCATCCGGATAGGCCTCGCCGAAGTAGGCGAGCAGGTGCTTCCTCCGGCACCCGGTTGTCTCGCAGTAATCGAGCATCGCGCCGGCTTTGCGGTAGGCGACGTCCTTCTGCGTCGCGTCGGTGCTCTCCTTCTCGATGAGGTAGCGGATCGCGCCGTAGTCGCCCCGGGAATAGAAGAGGATGCAGTCGCTTTGCTCCCCGTCCCTCCCCGCTCTGCCGGTCTCCTGGTAGTAGGACTCGATATCCTTCGGGAGGTCGGTGTGGATGACGAACCGCACATCGGGCTTATCGATGCCCATCCCAAAGGCGACGGTGGCGCAGATGATCGCGGCGTCGCCGCGGGAGAAGGCCTCCTGGTGCTCGGTGCGGACGGCGTCGGGGAGGCCGGCGTGGTAGGGCAGCGCCGAGAACCCCTTCTCCTGCAGTTTCTTCGCGAGGTCCTCCGTCGCCTTCTGGGAGAAGCAGTAGACGATGCCGGCGTCGTCCGGGTGCTCGGTCAGGTAGGCGACGAGCCGCGGGAAGTAGCGGGCCTTCGGCACCACCCGGTAGGTGAGGTTTTTGCGGTTGAAACTCCCGACGAACCGGGCCGGGTTCGAAAGAGCGAGCTCGCCCGCTATGTCGTCCTGGACGGCCGGGATGGCGGTCGCGGTCAGGGCGATGATGGGGACCGCGGGGAACCGCTCCTTGAGCACCCGGAGCCGGCGGTATTCGGGGCGGAAGTTGTGGCCCCACATGGAGATGCAGTGTGCCTCGTCGATGGCGATGAGCCGGACGTCCGCCCGGGACAGCAGCGAGAGGAAGAACGGTTGCACCGCCCGCTCAGGGGAGACGTAGAGCACACGGATGCGCCCCTCGAGGATCACCCGTTCGATGATCCTCTGCTCCCCGCGCCCGAGCGAACTGTTAATCGTCGCAGCCGCCACACCGTTTGCCCGGAGACCGTCGACCTGGTCCTTCATCAGGGCGATGAGCGGCGAGACGACGACCGTGAGCCCGCCGAAGACGAGCCCGGGGAGCTGGTAGCAGAGGGATTTGCCGCCCCCGGTCGCCATGACGGCGAGGACGTCGCGCCCGGCGATGACGGCATCGATGATCGCTTCCTGGTGGGGAAGGAACGACGTGTAGCCGAAATATTTCTCGAGATACTGATATTTTAGATCCATTGCGCCACGAGTTCCGATGTGCCGGTACGGTTGGGCGGGAGCCGGGATAGGGTTTGTTGTTCCGTCGTACCTGCACCGATGCGCATATTCCCCGAAGATGCGTACAGGTACGCATGAAGAACGTCGATATGACGGTCGAGGGGAATCTCCTCACCATACGGGTAGATCTCGCAAAGGAGTTCGGTGAGTCCAAGAGCGGGAAGTCGATCACGATCGCCTCCACCGAGGGCAACGTCTCGGTGCCGGAGCACGAGGATATCAAGATCGGGTTGAACATCTACCGGAAGAAGTAGGCGGGCGGTTACGCCCGCCCCACGGCGCACCGGAGCGCCCCGCGAATCTCCCGGATGGGGCAGCGGTCGCAGAGCGGTGACTTCTTGCAGACGGTCTTGCCCAGACAGACGATCTGGGCGTGGTAGTCGTTGAAGAGAGCCACGTCAGGGTCGAGGTTCTCGGCAAAGAGGCGCTGTGTCCGGTCGTAGGACGCCCCTTCGGGGAGGAGGCCGTAGCGCGAGAATATCCGCCGGGTGTAGGCGTCGACGACGAAGATCGGCTTTTCGCAGGCATACAGCAGGATGGTGTCCGCTGTCTCCTTCCCGAACCCCCGGAGGGCGAGAAGGCGTTCGCGGAGTTCCCCGGTCTCCACGGCCGCCATCGCCGCCGGGTCGGCGCGAAACTCCCTGACGTAGACCCCGGCGAACTCCCTGATCCGCTCCGCTTTCTGGTTGTAATACCGGGAAGGGACGATCCGGCGGGCGATATCGGCGGGATCAGCCGTGGCGAGCAGGTGGGGATCGAGCATCCCGGCATCCTGCAGGTTGCGGACGGCCTGCGCCGCGTTCTTCCAGGAGACGTTCTGGGTCAGGATCGCACCGACCATCGTCTCGAACGGCGTCTCTGCAGGCCACCAGCCCTGGTGGCCGAACGCCGCGAAGAGGGCGTCGTAGATGAGCGTGAGGTCCTCGGTGAGCGTCGCCGCCATCACCGCCACCAGGGCTTTGCGGCGATCGGCATGTGCCAGTCGGTGCCGAAGGCACGATCGGTCACCCGGATCCCGGGCGGGGCCTGCCGGCGCTTGAACTCCGCCTGCCTGACCCTCCGGAGGACGTCCCGGACCGTCTCTCCCGGATATCCGGCGGCGATGATCTCGCCCGGGGACTCGAAGCAGTCGATGTGGCGGTGAAGGATCGCGTCGAGGAGGTCGTAGGGGGGAAGGCTCTCCTGGTCGGTCTGGCCGGGCCGGAGCTCCGCGGAAGGCGGTTTTGCGAGCACCCGCCCGGGGATGACGGGGCGCTCTCTGTTCAGCCACCGTGCTATCCGGTAGACCATCCCCTTCGGGACGTCGGCGATCACGGATAGCCCCCCTGCCGCGTCTCCGTAGAGGGTGCTGTAGCCGACCGCAACCTCCGACTTGTTCCCGGTGGAGAGGAGCATGGAGCCGAACTTGTTTGCGAGGGCCATCAGGACCGTCGCCCGGATCCTGGCCTGCAGGTTCTCCTCCGTGATGTCGGGGGGGAGCCCGGAGAAGACTTCCGCAAGGGCGCCGTCGAACGCCTCCATCATCGGGGTTATCGGGAGGCAGTACGTCCTTATTCCGAGGTTCGCCGCAAGTTCCCGGGCATCCTCGATGCTTTCTTTCGAGGTGTAGGGGGAGGGGAGGAGCACCCCGAAGACGTTCTCCGGCCCGAGCGCCCGGACAGCGACGGCGGCCACGAGTGAGGAGTCGATCCCGCCGGAGAGGCCGAGGTGGGCGGATGTGAACCCGCATTTGTGGACGTAGTCGCGGGTGCCGAGCACCAGCGCCCGCCAGATCTCGGACTCAGCCCCCCGGTCATCAGGCGCGACCGCCTGCGGGACGGGGCGGGCGAGATCGACGGTCATGACGTCCTCGGCAAAGGCCGCACCGCGGGCGATAAGGGTCCCGTCTGCGGAGAAGACGGAACTCCGGCCTTCAAAGACCAGGTCGTCGTTTCCGCCGACGAGGTTTACCGAGGCGACCGGGACCCCGCACTCCTTTGCGACCCCGGAGAGCATCTCCTCGCGCAGGCGCCCTCTGCCTGCGGCAAACGGCGATGCGGAGAGGTTCACGAACACGTCCGGCACCGGCCCGCCGCACAGGACCTCCTCACCGATAGAGACCCCGACCGTCCTTTCGCCGATGCGGAGGGGCTCAGGGCTTCCGGCCGCCGGCTCGAAGTAGCGGCCTTCGTCGAGCGGACCGGAGGAGAGCCGGGTCTTCTGGAAGGTCTGTCCTACCGCCCCGTTCCGGAGGAGAGCGGCGGCGTTGCAGAGCGGCCGGCCGGCTCCATCGGGGTTCGGCCCGGCGAAACCGACGAGCACCGGCGGCGCACCGGCGAGCCTTGCGGCCAGGTCTTCCAGGACGGCGAGGCTCCGTACGATAAATCCCGGGTTGAGCAGCAGGTCGCGGGGAGGGCATCCGGTCAGGGAGAGTTCCGGAGCGGCGATCAGGTCCGGTTCATGGCGGGATGCCTCCACGGCGCCTGCTGCTATCCGGTCGGCATTGCCGGCGAGGTCGCCGACGACCGTGTTCACCTGGAGGAGTGAGATCTTCATGGTTGCTCCCGGATTATCCTGATTAATTATGGCGGAACGGATAGCATATGCCTTTTGCATCATCTCGTCTGCGTGGAACGGAGCCGCCGGAACCGGAGCACTGGCCGGCCGATCAGATCCATTTTAAAGCCTAAACGCCAAAGCGCCTTGTAGAGAACATGCAGAGAGCATGCCGTGGAGCGGTGTTCCCCGTCTGGCTATTCGGAGGGCCGGCTGTGCTCAATAACCGTATCCGGGGGCGTTCAACCTGATCACCGGCCGCCGCCGGTCTGCACGGGAGGATACCCGGCTCCTCCTGCTCGCGGCATCGGTCCTCGTCGCCTTCGCCGCAAACGCCGCCGGGCTTTCTGCCGGCATCACCAGCGTTCTCCCGCACCTGCTGTACCTGCCGATCGTGCTTGCCGCCTACTGGTTCCCCCGCCGCGGCATCACCTTCTCGATCGCTCTCGCCCTCGGCTACCTGGCGTTGATCCTGCCGTTCGCCGGGGGCGATCCCGGGCTGATCGTCCCGGCGCTCACGCGGGCGGTGGTCTTCACCGCCATCGGCACTGTCGTATCGCTCCTCTCCCTCCGGCTGCGGGAGCAGGAGGAGCGCTACCGGGGAGTCTTCGACAACTCCGAGGCGGGAACGTTCATCGTTGCAATGGGAGAGGCCGGCCCGCGCATCGAGGAGGCCAACTACGTGGGCGCCACCCTTCTCGGCTCCACGGAAAAAGACCTGATCGGAGAACCCGTCACCGCGTTCCTCGACGACCCCGGTGCCTGGGAAGCGTTCAGGACGGAGATCGACCGGAACGGCGCCGTCTACGAGTACGAGACGGTCCTCCGCCGCGCCGACGGGGATGCTGTCCGGGTGCTCGCATCGGGCGGCCGGCTCACCGGCGGGGGGATCGTCCTCACGCTCGTCGATATCACCGCCCGGAAGAGCGCCGAGGACGCGCTCCGCCGGACAAACGCCAAACTGAACATGCTGGGCAGGCTCACCCGGAACGACCTGATGACGGCGGTAACCGCCCTCCGTGGGCGGATCGCCGCAGGGATCCGGCAGTTTGACGACCCCGCCGTCCGCCGCCATCTGGAGGCCCTCTCCGAGGATGCCCGGCTCGTACAGCGCCGTGCAGAGATCACCCGCGACTACCAGGATCTCGGCCTCCTGCCGCCGGGCTGGCAGCCGCTCCAGGCGGTGGTCCGGGAAGCGGCGTCGTGCCTGCTGCTCCCCGGGATATCGGTCCGGCCCTGGGTGGAGCGGCTCGAGGTCTTCGCCGACCCGATGCTCGACCGGGTCTTTGCGAACCTGATGGAGAACGCCGCCCGCCATGGAGAGACGGTTTCGAAGGTCGTCATTACCTACCGGATCCGGGATGACGGGCTCTCGATCTGTGTCGAGGACGACGGCCAGGGTATCCCCGAGACGGAGAAGGAGCGGATCTTTGCGTACGGCATCGGCACCGACGGCGGGCTCGGGCTCTTCCTTGTCCGGGAGATCCTCTCCATCACCGGCATGACAATCCGCGAGACCGGAACGCCCGGCAGGGGGGCAAAGTTCGTGATAGATGTGCCCCCGGGCGGGTACCGGATACTATGAGGTGAAACCATGTTTGCAAAGGTGCTCATCCCGACGGACCTCTCCGATGCCTCCGCCATGATGGCAGAGCGGGTCGGCGAGGTCCCGGGCGTCCGCGAGGTCGTCCTCTTCCACGCCCGGACAGCAGCCGGCCCCTCGCCTGCCGAAGACGTGCTCCGCCGGATGCAGGAGGTGGTGCAGCAGCAGGGATACCCCGCCGGGGTGTTGATAGCAGAAGACGACGGGACACCTGTCCCCGAGAGGATACTCAAAGCCGCCGCCGGGATGAATGCGAACCTGATCGCGATGGGGGTCAGGGACCAGGGCCTGCTCCGGAACCTCTTCTCCGGGAACGTTGCGGCCACCGTACTCCGGGATGCCCCGACCCATCTCCTGATCGTTCCGCAGTCAGGAGAAGGCAGGCCGCCGCTCTTTGCACGGGTGCTGGCGCCGACCGATCTTGCGTCTCCGTCTCCCGAGGTCCGCGCGGCCCTGGAAGACCCTGACGGGACCGGGACGGCTGTGCTCCTGTACGTTGCCGAACCCGGACGTGCGGAGACGGAGCAGGAGATAGGCGACCGGCTCGCGGTTCTCCGTGCCGGCCTCTCCGCTACGGGGCGCAGGATCGAGGTTCTAATACGGGCTGGAGACCCGGCGCGCACCATCTGTGCCGTGGCGGACGAGATCGGCGCCTCTGCGGTCGTCATTCCGCGCATCGGAAAACGCGACGCCGCAGGAAGGGCGACGCTCGGGAGCGTTACGAGCGCCGTCGCGGGGTGCGCGAAGCCGCCGGTGCTGGTGCTGGCGGTCTCGATCCATCTGACGATCGAGACCCGGGAACTGCGGAGCGAGGAGTTCGGGCTCGCCGAAGAGATCTGGCTCGATTACCACGAGTTGAAGGCCGACCCGAAAACGGACCGGATATTCGGGGTCTTTGCGGACGGCACTCTCGTCTCCGTCGCCCGGTGCCGGCGGCACCCGGACGGCTACGAGGTGGATGGCGTCTTCACCCCGGTTCGGTTCCGGGGCAGGGGGTATGCCCGGAGGGCGATGGATGCACTCGTCGAGGCGTGCCAGAATGACACCCTGTACATGCACGCGGTCCGCAACCTCGTTGACTTCTACGGTGAGTACGGGTTCATATCGATACCCGAGAGCGATCTTCCGCCGACCATCCGGGCGAGGTTCGCGTTTGCTCTCGGCGAGATGGAAGGAGCGAACGTCCAGCCGATGCGGCGTGCCGCAGGCTGGTTCCAGCGGTAAGGATAGAGCGACATTCTCGACGGTGGGATGGTCCTGCCGGCTCAGTCGTCGTAGAGAGCCGGAACTTCCGCATCGTCGTCGATGTCATCAGGATACGGGACATCGATGACGACCGAGCCGTCTTCGAGGATGTCACCGATCTCGATATGAACCCCGGCAGGAAACTCTCGCTCCTCTGTTCTGCCGTCAGATCGTTTGACGTATGCCCACATGCTGTACCTCCACAAATCCATTGGTTCGCGTTCCCGGCGCACCCTCGGGAGCGTGCTCCTACTCAGTATCAGATAGCGGTCGAATAAAGATTTTCCTGTTTTAAAAGCCGGATATCGCCGGAATGTCCGGGATTTCCGGGATGGTGCGGGTAAAAGCGCGTGCCGGATATGCCTCCCGCGGCGCCCGCCGTTCTCCCGGGGCACCGGGGCGATGAACAGCCATATATATCGTGACAGCGGTCAGGAATCCATACATGCGCATTGGCATCCTCTCGGACACACATGACAACCTCGAAATGGTGGACGCAGCGGTAGAGCAGCTGAACAGGGAGCGGGTGGACCTGGTACTGCATGCGGGAGATTACGTCTCGCCGTTCGTCGTCCCCCGGCTTGCGAACCTGCAGTCACCCATGATCGGCGTTTTAGGGAACAACGACGGGGACCACCGTCTCCTTTCGGAACGGTTCGCCGAGCACGACAGGCTCAGCCTGCGGGGAGGGTTTGCCGCCGTCACTGCGGGCGGCATGACGATCGGGCTGCTGCACGGTGACGACCGTGAACTTCTGCAGGCGCTCATCGCGCGGAAGGCCTTCGATGTCGTGGTCCACGGCCACACCCACCAGTCGGTGGTCCGGGTCCTCGGGTCGACGCTGGTCGTCAACCCCGGGGAGGCCTGCGGTTACCTGACCGGCCGGCCGACCATTGCCGTCCTCGATACGGTGACCCGGAACGTGGAACTGATCACCCTGTGATTCGGGAAAAAAGGGCGGTGCGGGTTATACCGCATCCTCTGACTCTTCACCGAGTTCCTGGCCGAGGGCCCAGGCAGGCGTCCCGGCATCCCCGAGATCCGCCCTGAGGGTCGCCCCGGAGACCTCGAACGTCTCGGGAACGTCGAAGTAGAGGTAGCCTTTCAGCGACTCGTAGCGCTCGAGCGGCTTTTGATCGAACGACTGCCCGAGCGTGGTGAAGGGCGGGGTCGGCAGGGGCGTAAACGTCGACCCCTGATATTCGAGGACGAACGCGTCCCGCCCGGGTGTCTCGATGGTGTAGAGGTCGGAGTCGCCCTTGTGCCCGAGATTGGTCGACTTGACGGCGACGAGGAGGAACATACGGCCGTCACCCGCTTCGACTTTCGGCGTCGACGCATTGAGGGGGACTTCATGGTACTCCGTTGCGGTCCGGGTGGACTCTGCGAGCAGCGAGACCATATTCTCGCCCGACGGGTCGTCGTAGGTGTAGCGGTCCATGAGCGGGAGCACCTTCTCTGGAGGTGCGACCAGGACCGGCCCTGCAGCGGCTGAGGCGGCAGGCGCCCCGGCGCTCATCACGGACATACGGGTGCTGGGAGACGGCTGCACCTCGCCGGCCTGCAGGTTAACCGTTTCAAGGCCTTCGGATGCTGTGGCCAGGTCGCTGAAGGCCGCTGGAACGGCATCCCCGCCGGCACCCGTCGGGTCGAGCAGTTTCTCGCTTGCCGCGGAGTATGCTTCGAGCGACCTGACGAACTCGTTCTTGACGGGCTGGCGTTCCAAAGAGACCTGGAGCGGCTGCACCTCACGTAGCAGCCTGACGGAGAACGCGTGCAGGTCGTCTGCCGCTATGGCAGCGGCATCCGTGTCCTGCTGGTAGAGGGCATGGGCATGCTCCATCGAGAGTCTCATCAGGCGGATGCTGGCGGTGCTGATCAGCCTTATCAGCCGTTCGTCGTCGTAACTGCCGGTCTCGCCGGGAGGTGCATCGATCGCAGGCACTGCCTGTTCCGTGTCGGGAACACCGGCCCAGGTCGGGACAGGGATCTCACCGGAGGTGTTCTCCTCGCCCGGAAGTGTCGGGAATACTTCGGAACCGTGCCCTGTCTCCGGGAGCACCAGGTCCGCATCAGAAGCATTCCCTGCGTCCGGGAGTACCGGAGATATGTCGGAAGCACTCTCTTCATCCGGGAACGTAGAGGCGCTGGATGGCTCAGATTCGTTTTCTGCCGTTGAAAGATTGCCAAATGAGAACGGTAACAGTTCTCCAGACTCCAGCGCCATGAGCCCCTGGCCGGAGCCGGCAACAGCCGGTACTGAGATGAGGAATCCCGCGCACACGGCGATCCCTAAGAAAATTAGAGCATTTTCACGGTGCTTGCTCATGTGCATTTTTCTTTCAATTACTAAATATAAATATTATTATATTGCCTGTTTGAAAAAAAGGCCCCCTCAATGAAACCGTTTCCTGTACCGATGGCTATCATCCATCTGCAGGCCGGTGCATCGGTTCGCATAACCACGCTCCAGGGAGGCCGGAGCCGGGAACGGCCGCCAAATAGCACCTTTACCGTTTCTTCTTGTGCAGCTGAGCCTGCGGGCAGCCTCTTCCTCCTGATTGTGCCGTAAAACAAGAGAATTCCGCCACAGGGCCCGCCCCGGCCAGGCATTTACCCTATCTCCGGAGAAGGTATGCCTTCCTTTGGAAACTTATATGAACTCTCGCGGGTTACCGGCATAGGAGGATGGCCGATGGAGATCGTGAAGATCCCGAGTATGGATAAAGAAGAGTACGATAAACTCATCGCGGAAGGGTTTGTCAGCCGTATTGCATTCCAGGGGGGTAAATACCCGTATATCGCCCCGTTCCTGTACGTCTTCGATGGAAAGTTCCTCTACTTCCTGGCGACCAAGTACGGCAGGAAGAACGACCTCTTCCGGCAGCACCCTTACGTCTCCGTTGAGATCGAGAAGTATTCCGGGGACCTCTCCTGCTACACCTTCGTGACCATGCAGGGGTACCTGGTGCAGCTTGAGGACGCGATCGAGAAGAAGATCATCCGGGAGAAGTTCGTGAGCATGATCAAGGCGCACAACCTCTCGCAGAATATCCTTGCGGCCCTCGGCCACAAGCCCGAAGAGCCGATCGAGGCGATCGCCTCCGAAGAGCGCTCGAACATCTGGAAACTTACCGGCGTGACCGATATCGTTGCCCTGAAAAACCTCTAACCCCTTTTGCCGGGACCCCGGGCAGGGTCGCCGCCCGTCCCGGGTGCCGGAACCATTATGAGCCGGAAGGGCACGGGACGGCTATGGCTCCTTCCCGACGCCATGCGGCGATCGCCGTTCTTCTCGCCGCACTGCTGGCAGCACCGCCCGTTCTCGCTCACGCCCCTCTCTTTGCCCGCGACGGTTCCTCACCCGGCTCGGCGTTCGTCGTCGAAGACCCTGCGAAGTCGTGGGTGATCTACGGCACGCTGCCCGACGGCCCCGCCGCCCGCTACTACCGGTTCCGGATGGAGGAAGGGGAACGGATATACGCGACGCTCCAGGTGCCGCGTGCGGGCGGGTTCGTGCCCGGGATGGTGCTTTCGGGGCCGGGCATCGAGGACTCGGGCACCATCCCGCCCTATGTCGAGGTCCCGGAAGGCGCCGGCACGATAACCGTGCCGGGGAGGCTTCCGGAGCAGCCGGAGTATGAACCGTTCACGCCGTCGAAACTCTACAAACTTGCCCGGATCGATACGGCGGCGCCGGTAGCCGGCGACTACACCCTCGCGGTCTACACCGCGGAAGAGGGAGGGAATTATGCTCTTGCGCTCGGCTACGTCGAGTCCTACACCCTGGGAGAGTGGATCCGAATCCCGGTCGATGTCGTTGCCATCCACCGCCACGAGGGACAGCCGCTCCTCCTGATCTTCGCACCGATGATTGCCGTCCTCGCGGCAGGTGCCGCACTGCTGCTCCGGCGCCGCCGGTCCCTCTCCCTCTTCGCCGTCTCCGGAGCGATTGCCGGTCTCCTCTTCATCGGGAGTGGCGCCATGACCCTGATGCAGACGGTCATCGCGGCCGCAGGAACGGACCCCGGCGCCGCGCTCATCCTGACCCTCGTCATCGCGCTCATCCCCGTCTTTCTCGGGGCCTGGGCGCTCCTGGTGGCGTTGCGCAGGCACATCGGGGCCGGGGAGCGGATCGCCATGGTGGTGCTCGGGACTCTCGCCCTCTTCACCTGGACGGGGCTCGTGGCCGGGCCGCTGCTCGCCTTCGTCGCCGCCATCCTGCCGGCACGCCGCCGCACACTGTCCTGACTCACGTAAGAAGCGGGTCGAGCATTCCCTGCGCCGTATCGATCAGGCCGCTGAGCCCTTCGGGTGTGGCGGTCCCTCTCTCCATCCAGCGGATGATGCCGCGCCCGTCGAGAAGGTAGATGTGGGCGAGCGACGGGTCGTCGATCCCGTAGGCCCGCCGGCACCGCTCGATATCGTCCGGCACCGTCAGCACCTGGTCGTGCTTTTCGGGAGGGACGCCGCCTGCGAGCCCCTGCCGGATGCGGTCGGCAAGGGATCTCCCGATGAGGCTATCGCCGACGACCGTAACGAGGTAGGTCTTCACCCGGGGGTTTTCAGTGAACGCTCCGGCAAAGGGCCCGCTCCACGACTCCGCCATCGGCGGGGCCGACTCGAGGAGGACAAGGACGATGAGCGAGACGTCCCCCTCCGCGTCGTCCGGGAGCGTGACGACCCTGCCGGAGGCGGAGATGGCCATGAGGGTGGGAAACACCCTGCCGAGGGCCGCCGGTACCGGCCCGGTGGTTGCTGTCGTTCTGTTCATGGGCTGCGAGTAAGGGCACACTCCAGATAAAGCCTCTCCCGGGATCGGGGAACGGTAACCGTAGCGAACAGGACTATACCTATGAACCACAACAGTTCTCTCAAGGAGGCCGATCGGACTTGATCAGGATAGGAGAGGGATGGGAAGAGATCGTCGCGGCGCTCCGGGGAGCGGACATCCCGGAGCGGGTCTACGTCGTCGGATCGACGGACAGCGGAAAGACGACACTCTGCCGCTACCTCGTCGACGAGGCGGCAGCGTGCACGAGGACAGCATACGTCGACTGCGACACCGGGCAGTCCAGGCTTGGCCCGCCGACGACCGAGGGGATGGCGCTCTACCCCGGTCCATCGAAGCCCTGCCTCCGGTTCGTCGGCTCAACCTCCCCCGGCGGCCACTTCATCCAGACGCTCACGGGAGCAAAACGCCTCGTCGAGAAGGCCGGCGAATGCGGGGCCCGGACCACCGTCATCGACTCGCCCGGGCTCGTCGCCGGCGGGGTAGGGATCGAGTTCCAGTTCCAGATGATCGACCTCCTTCGCCCCACCCGTATCGTCGCCCTCCAGCGCGGGCGGGAACTCGAACGGCTGCTTGCGAACTTTGCCCGGCACCCGGGGGTTGTGATCCACCGCCTTCCCATCTCCCCTGCGGCCGTCACCCGGCCCGCCGCCGGACGGCGGCGCTACCGCGAGGAGCAGTTCGCATCCTATTTTGCCGACGCGCAACTGCAGAAGGTCTCGCTCCGGGGGCTCGGGCTCCAGGGCAGGGTACCCGACACGAGGAACCCACGCGGGGCCGCCGGAAGGCTGGTCTCCCTCAACGACGCTGAGAACTTCGTCATCGCCCTCGGCATCGTCGAGGACCTGCAGCCCGGAAGGCGGCTTGAGGTCTTCGCCCCGCCCTTCGACCCGGCCGTCGTCGCATCGGTCCGGTTCGGTTCGATCTCCCTGGACCTCGCGGCGGTTCCGGGGCTGATGGAGTCGCACCGGCCCTGACTCTCACGCCGGCAGGAGCGAGAACCAGAGTATGTAGACCACCATCTGGGCGAGGGTGAGCGGGATGCCGACCCGCGCGAATTCCCGGAACGTCAGTGTCTCGCCGTCTCTCTCCGCGCCCTGGATGACGATGACGTTGCTGGCCGCCCCGAGGATCAGCATGTTCCCGGCGATGGTGCTGCCGGCCGCAAGCGCCATCATCCCGACGGTGGACGTCCCGAGGTGCGAGAGCGCGGGGAGGAAGAGGGCGACGAAGGGGACGTTCGAGACGAACTGGGAGACGACGACGCCCATCACGACGATGACCGGGACGGCGCCGAGATCGAGGGAACTCTCTTCGATGAGCGGCTGGATGAACCCGGACTGCCAGACACTTGCCATAAGGACGAAGAGGCCGGCGAAGAAGATCAGGGTCGGCCAGTCGATCCTGCGGAGGACCTCGAACCGCCGCCTGCTCCCGGCGAGGATGGGTACGGCCGCAGCGGCCGCGATCCAGGTCAGCCGGATATCGATCTGTGGGACGAGCATGACCACGGCGACTCTGGCGGCGATCAGGAGGACGAGCAGGATGAGCGAGAGGCGCGCAAGGCCTGCAAGTTCAGGGTCACGGATCTCCTCCTCACGGTGGACAAGGGGTGTGGGGCGGAGTTCGCCCGGAAACGCCCGGCAGAGGCAGACGTAGGTGAGCAGGAGCGAGATTGCCGTCGGGACGGCGAGGTAGAGCGGGAACGTGATGAACGGGTTCTCGATCCCGCCCGAGAGCGCGATAAGGAGGTTCTGCGGGTTTCCGATAGGGCTTGCGACGCTCCCTGTCGTGATGGCGAATGCAAGCGTAAGAAGCAGGAGTTTGGGGGAGATGCCGTGCTGCCGGGCGAAATAGAGCATCAGCGGGGCGCCGACGACCGCGAGGGTGTCGTTCATCAGGAGCGCCGAGAGCACGCCTGCTCCGGCGAGGATGAGGACGAGCAGGTGCCGGACCGAATCCGCACGCGAAAAAAGGCGAAAGGAGAGGTGGTAGAGGTAGCCGCTCGCCGCGAGCGCTTCCCCGATCACGAACATGAAGAAGAGGAAGAGCATCACGTCGAGGTTGATGGACGCGAGCGCATCGAGCGGCGTGATCGATCCCGTCGCGAGGACCACGAGCGCGCCGAAGAGCATCACCTGCCAGATACGGAAGTTGACGTTCCCGATCTTTCTGACCGCGATCAGGAGGAAGACAATGACGAGAACGACGAGGGGGATGAGTGTGCCCATGGTACCGCCGGCGGCGAGAAGCGCGTGATCGATCGGTTGGTTCTCTCTTCGAAAAAAAGGATCGTGCGGGGCCGAAGAGGCCTCAGGTCGCCAGCCCGACGGTATAGTCGATGACGCTCTCGGAGATGTCGCCGGAGTATTCTCCGATCCGCCGGATACTGTCCGTGATCTGCCCCACCGGGATCGCCGCCGCCGTCTCGAACCTGAGCACCCGGGTATCGATCTCCCGGGTCTTCTCCTCAAGGTCGCGCACCCTCTGCAGCGTCTCGTTGGCCTTCCTGATGTCCCCCGTATGAAACGCCTCCATGCTCCAGGAGAAGATCTGCAGGACAAGCGCGCTCGCCTCGTCCATGAGGTCGAGCGTCGCCGCCTCGACTTCGCGGTCGATCAGGCGGAGGGCGTTATGCGCCACCAGGGTGGCGTGGTCGGCTATCCGTTCGATGATCCTGCTGATCTGGAAGTAGTACGCCGCCCGGTTGACCGGGATGCCCATCCGGCGTGAGAGCATGGCGTCGCTCATGATGAGATTGTCCTGCCGCTCAACCAGCCAGTGCAGCCGGTCAACTTCCGTGTCCCGCGCGACGACATCCCCGGCAAGAGCCGCATCGTGCGCCCTTATCGCGTCCATCGCGTCCTGCTGCATGCCCTGTGCCAGGAGATGCATCCGTTTAATGGTGTTCTCGAACGGCATCTCCACGGGGTTGAGGAGATCCTTGATCGTTATCGAAGAGTCCGTTTCTCCGACCACCTCCTGCCCGATCGCCATCTGGGTGAACTCCCTGACCAGTTGCAGGATGAACGGAGGCAGCCGTCCCTTCGATTCAAGGCGGATGACCGCAAAGCCGGCGATATACGCCCCTATGAGGAGGCGGGACAGGTCGATGCGGTCCGTCGCGGCACCGACCTCAAAGACCCTGGTCCGCTGGGCCGATTCTTCACCGATCTTCGGGGTGATCAGGAGCGAACCGTCCGGTTGCACGATAAGCCCTACCGGGTCGTTTTTCTGGATGTTCGCGGACCTGATCCACTGTTTCGGCAGGGATACGATGTATGATGAGCCTCCGGTGATCTGAACTTTTCTGATCTCCATGGCTTGGTACGCGTTGAAGCTGTCACGGTATATGCCTTCTACGTAGTATATATGCTAACGGAGTGTATGGGCCGGCAACTATACCGGTATAGTTTCGCTCGAGAAGAACTGTCGCCACAGCGGGCACGGCCCGGGGGGATGCATCGGCGGCGCGATGTTCGCGCGCTGCCGCACGGTCACCGCTTCGTCGGTGATGGCTCTACGGGTGGAGGGCGGGGCTATATCCACATAAACGACGTGATGCCGAGGAGCAGGGTGAAGAGGATCACGGTCGTTACGATCGACCCAATCCTGTACCGCCGTGCGGCGGCCTTGTCCTGGGGAGCCCGGGGCTCTATCTTCATCAGGACCACGGCGACGAGTGCGCCTGCTATCAGCCCGACGATCTGCCCGGCAACCAGCACCGCTGAGGTGATCAGGCTCATCGGCTGGAGCACCAGGACGAGGCCGGCCACCACCGTCGGCGGTATGATGGCGGCGGCGATGGCGACGCCGGCGATCACCTCCGTCGTGCCCTTGCTGAACGCCAGCGCCGCCGCGAACCCGAGGAAGACCGCCATCAGGCTGTAGATGGGGTTCAACACGAGGCGTGTGGCGATCTCTTCGGTCATCGTGAGCGGTATGACGAGGTTGATCAGGAAGCTGGCGACTGCGGAGAGGATGAAGACGCCCAGGAGCAGCGCCGCGAGCACGCCAAGGCAGCGCATGGCGTTCTGGATATTGCCGAGGCCGGCATAGACGGAGAACCCGTAGATCGGGCCCATGATCGGGGAGAGGAGCATCGCCCCGATGATGATCGTCTGGTTGTCGAGCAGCAGGCCGGAGAGGGCCACCAGTCCGGCGATGGAGGTCAGCGCGAGTTTTTCGAGATCGAGTTCGCCGTAACCCTGGATGGTTTCGAGCAGTTTCTCGACCGGCGTCTTCTCCTCCTTCTCCTCGACCTTCTTCTCGGCGCGTTTCAGGAGCGACGAGATGACGAACTCCGGTGCCGATACCTCGATCATATTCTCGTTGTATCGCAGGTCCAGCACGTTCTGGAGCTTCTCGATCAGTTCGTCGAGGTTCTCATCCGGCGTATAGACGGTGATCTCATAGACGTCCTGAACAAGTGATATCGTGTAGTGGAGGCCTTCGAGGACCTCTTCTACCCTGTCATGCCCGTCTTCTCTTACGTGTACAACAATCTTCTTCATACGTCCGCCTGGCCGATGGCGGCTCCGCCGTTCTGCAGACTTCCGGGGAGTGCGTATCTCCGGCCGGGCACTGCCCGGCGGTCGGCCGCCCCCCTGTTCGTCGACTGTGCGGCTCCCGATATACCCCTCTCACCCCACAAATCCGGACAGGTGGTGCGGGTGTTTCGGAGGCGAGAAGATCGGCACGGCTCCGGCAACGGTGCCGCCCACGAGCAGTCTGATAGCAGCAGGTGAACTTAAGGTTTCCCGGGCACACGGAGGGCGCGGCGATCCGGCAACGAGCCCTCCTGCTGGAGGCAGAGGAGGATGAGCGTGCTGCCGGACTGCAAGGGGGCAGTGTGAAGGATCCACCCTGCAGGGGCATACCCGCCGGTCAGCAGGAATCGCGGGAGAAATGTGGTTCGCGTCTGCGGTGTACGGGGTCCGCCTGCCCCTGCCGTTCCGGCAGTCGTCACTCGCACCTGGTGCTCCAGCTCCTGCCGTTCCGGCAGTCGCAATTAGATAAAAGAGGATACGCTGAAAATTAGAGAGAAGAGGATACACTGAAAAGACGACGTCAAGGGGGGAAGTGTCTTATGTGGATCCAAATCTCTCTAGGGCTATTTAGTCCATGCAGATATTTAAGAGTATCTATTTCTCGAAAAGTAGAAAATAAAGGTTTTGGCCGGTTGCCCGGGTGTTTACGGACTACCGTGCAGAAGCCGCCGCAGCTCTCGCTTCCCGGGGTTCCGGCCCCTCTACGACCGGATTATCCGGATGCGTGACCCATTCGGTGAACGATCCCTCATAGAGCCGGACGTTCGGGTAAAGGTAGAGCCATTTTAGGAGGACAAACTCGCTCGTGGCTTCCCGGCCGGTCCCGCACGTGCAGATGACCGTCTTACTCCGGTCGACACCATGATCTTCAAGGATCATGTCGAGTTCATCGTTCGATTTGAGCAGTGCCGGGTTCGCATCGTCCATCAGGCTCTTCCAGGGCAGGTTGACGGCACCGGGGATATGCCCGGCCTTCCGCCAGGGCCCTTTCCCTTCATAGACCTTCGTCGGGCGTGCATCCAGCACGACCACATCGTCGTTGTCCTTGATCTGCCGGAACTCCTCATACCCGATGGGATAGTCGTCCCGGACTTCGACGGTGAAGCTGGACGGCTCCACCGCGGGGTAGTCCTGCGAGAGTTCCCGTCCCTCGTTCTTCCATGCGTCGATCCCGCCGTCGAGGAGGTAGACGCGGTTGTGGCCGTACTTTGCCAGGGTGTAGGCCATCATCGTCTGCCCGAGCCCGTCGCCCGCGCCGGAGAACGCGCCCTTCCCTGTGTAGACGACGACCGGGGAGTCGGCGTCGATACCCGCACGCCGGAACGATTCCTGCAGGCAGGCGTTCGGGCTGTACGACCCCGGGAAGCCGCGGCTGGATACCCGCAGGACGCCTTCTGTTAAGTAAGTGGCGCCGGGGATGTGCTCCTGGACGTAGTCGTGAATGTTTGGCTGGACGTCGACGATTGTCAGGTTGGCATCGTGCAGGTGGCGGTCCAGCCACTCCGCGTTCACCAGTTTGACCTTCCCGTCACCGCGGGGATACGGATAATTTTCCCGGTCGCTCCGCGCCTGGAGGCGGTCCATGCCGCCCCGGGTGAACATCTTCTCTTCCATGTTTCCCTCACCTCATACCAGATATTCTCACCGTGAAGCCGGTGAGCCTGGCCCCATTGCGGGCTTGAGACCACATATACCTTGTGCAGGATTGGGTGGAGGGCTGGTCCGGCGGCATGGGGTGTTGCGCTCCGGTAAAGCGGCGGGCGCTGGAGGTTGGCGCGCTGGTTCTGTAGTTGCCGGTGGCGGGGGTTTGGGTCTGTGAAGGGTGTTCGTTGGCCGGCCATGGGGGAGACGACGCTGCACCTCTGGTAATCTCCGATCTGCTGTTGCTCGAAGCCTGGTATTTTCCTGAACTCTGTCTTACGACGATTCTTATTCACTATGCCGCAAAGCCCGCGCACGGATTTCGAGGGGACTGCACACCTTCGCTGTTCGTGTACTTGTCCTTTGGTCAATCGCCAGTCTAAGACCTTCGGTCTTCTCCAGCGATGTCCCGTAGGGGTATCGCCTATCGCCACGCACTGCCCGCCCCCCAGGGGGGGGCGGAACGACTTCCCCGCAGGGGAAGGAGTTTGAGCACCGAAGGTGCGAGTGAGGAGCGCGAAGCGCGGGCGGTGGGGGGTTGATGAGAGCCATCTGGTGTGAGGAGACAGGGGAGGGGGGCACGCCCCCCTCCCCGTCAGCCCCTCCCCAATGGCGATACTCCCACGGTCCACTGTACCGGGATTTGTGGCAACTTCTGCCTGTCTAATAATTTCTCCGTCAAAAAAGCTTGCCCTATCATGTATACTCACGGAAAAACGCCGCCGGGCATATATCCACCATGACCGCTCAACACGGGGCCCCTACAGGGCGTGAAAAATTGAATGAATCCTGTCCTCTCACCCCGCGCCCCCCTCCGGACCGATCTCGATGCTCTCTCCCGGCGCGAGCACCGCGACCCGCATCGACGTCGTCCGCTCGATGGCCTGCTTGAAGTTCTCCACGTTCTGCCGGATGATGGGGAAGGTGTCGTAGTGCATCGGGATCACCAGCGGCGCGCCGATGTACCGTGCCGCGATCATCGCCTCGTCGGGCCCCATCGTGAAGCACCCGCCGATGGGGAGGAGCGCCACGTCCGGCCGGTAGAGGTCCCGGATGAGCTGCATATCCGAAAAAAGCGCCGTATCGCCGGCGTGGTAGATGCTGGTGCCGTCCATCTCGATGACGAACCCTGCGGCAACGCCGCCGTAAAAGCCCATCCCCTCATCCTCTATCCATGAGGAGTGGAGCGCGGGCGTCATCCTGAACCGGACGCCGTCGACGGTGATGCTGCCCCCGATGTTCATCGGTTCTGTGGGGATACCCTTCGCTGCCAGGTACTTCGCCACCTCGTTGATGGCGACCGTCTTCTTCTTCAACCGCACCGTCATCCCGAGATGGTCTGCATGAGCGTGCGTCACGGCGACGATATCGGGCTCCACGGGGAGCGAACCCTCCGGGATGAAGGGGTCGATAAGGATCGTCTTCGATCCGGCGAGCAGGAAACACGCGTGGCCAAGCCAGGTCAACCTCATGGAGAAGAGATCGGTCTATCTCTTAAAAAATGTTAGGAGAAAGGCAGGAGGTGGGCCGGGAGCTCAGAACTCCCCCAGATCGATCGCCTCGGTGATGTCGATAGCCTCGGAGAGGCCGTCGTTTGTGACACCGCGCGTCATCTGTTCGGAGAGATCGCGGTCCTCCATCACGTCCCGGATCCGTTCCAGGTACGGGTCGAGCGTGGTGTCCCTCTCCTGTTCGATCACGTGGCGGTACTCACGAAGCGTCGAGGGGCTCACGTCGAGTTCCTCGCTGATCTCCTTCATGGTCTTCCCCGAATCGAGGAGATCCGTCATCATTCCGCGATCGAACGGCATCTTGAAGTCGAGGTCGCGGAAGAGCTTGAGGCGGACCCGGGCACGCGCCACGGTCTTGCTCAGTTTCTCATCGCCGAGCGCCCTCGCGATCTCCGTATCATTCTTACCGTCGTAGTACGCGACCACGAGTCTTGCGAGCTGTCGTGGAGCGAGTTTGGTCTTGAAATACCCCTGATCGAGGACTTCCCTCATGATCAGGGCGATCTCGCGCTCGACAGCGTCGCGGTCCCGGAGCGTACCGTGAACCTTCCTCATCGGTTCAACGATCGTCTTTTTGTTCGTGATGGTCGTAAACAGCTCAAGGAGCTGCTGCTTGCGGGTATCTTCTGCCATATCCGTGCCTCTCTGTCCTGTATTCCATCATCCGACTCTGGAGGTCATTCATGACGACCCCGGACATATATAGATTATCCCCCGGCGAGGGGGCGTAACGCTCCCTACATTACAACTGCTACCATTTAAAACTTTCTATATAATCCGTGAAGGGAAGCGGATCTTTTTCCGGGATATAACAATATCTTTTGGTATATTGCCGGTGGTGAAAAAAATTCCACCTCGTACAGCCCCTTTTCGAAGAATTTTGATCCCGGGCAGGGGAAGAACCATTCTTTAATAGCACCGGCGCTCAAGTGTACTGCAGGATTATGGCCGAGACGAGCGATATTTACGAAAAAGTCATGGATGTAGCCAGAAGACGTGGTTTTGTCTGGCCCTCATCCGAGATATACGGGTCGGTCGCCGGTTTTATCGATTACGGCCCGCTCGGAGCGATGCTGAAGCGGAACATCGAGAATCTCTGGCGATCGTTCTATGTCTTCCAGGAAGGCTACTACGAGATCGAATGCCCCACCGTCGGAACCGAAGCAATCTTCGTCGCATCCGGTCATGTGAAAGAGTTCGCCGACAAGATGGTGCAGTGCCCGCACTGCGGCGAGTACCTGCGCGCCGATCACATCGCGGAGGAGAACGGGATCGAGAATGCAGGCACACTGCCGGCGGAAGCGCTCCAGGCGGCGCTCTATGAACTCCCCTGTCCGTCATGCAAGGAACCTCTGGGCGAAGCGGGCGTCTTTGCGTTCAACCTGATGTTTCAGACGACAATCGGCCCCGGGTCGCAGCGGAAGGGCTACCTGCGCCCCGAGACCGCCCAGGGTATCTTCACCGACTTCGCCCGGCTCCTGCGCTTCTACCGGGACAAACTTCCCTTCGGCGCGGTCCAGATCGGGAAGTCCTACAGAAACGAGATCTCCCCCCGCCAGGGCATGATCCGGCTGCGGGAGTTCTCCCAGGCGGAGGCCGAGATCTTCGTCCATCCTGACCAGAAGGACCACCCCGCCTTTTACCGCTACGCGGACTACACGGCGCCCCTCCTCACCATGGCGCGGCAGCTCGACGGCCGGGAGCCGGCCGCAATGACGATGCGCGCCGCCGTGGACGCGGGAGTTATTGCAAACGAGTACGTCGCCTACTACATCGCGCTCACGCACCGGATCCTGACCGCTATCGGCGTTGACCCGGCGAGACTCCGGTTCCGCCAGCACCTGACCGACGAGCGGGCGCATTATGCGGCCGACTGCTGGGACGCCGAGGTCTACTCCAGCCGGTTCGGGTGGGTGGAGATCGTCGGCATCGCCGACCGCACCAACTATGACCTGCGTTCGCATGCCGCGCACTCCGGCACCTCGATGACGGTCTTCATGCCCTACGACGAGCCAAAACGGGTCGTAAAGCGGCGGATTGTGGCCGATATGGGCGTGCTCGGCCCCCGGTTCCGCGGCAAGGCGAAGGCGGTCGCGGATGCCCTGGCAGATTCCGACCCCGGAGAGGACGGTGCGCGGGTCACCGTCGACGGTGAGGAGATCTTCATCTCCGCCGACCTCTATCAGGTCCGCGAAGAGGAGGTCGAAGTCCGCGGCGAAGAGGTGATGCCCCACGTCATCGAACCGTCGTACGGCATCGACCGGATGATCTACGTTGCGCTGGAGCACAGCTACGCCGAGGAAGAGGTCGAGGGCGAGATCCGTAAGGTGCTCAGGCTCCCGCCGGCGGTCGCACCGGTCCAGGCCGCGGTCTTCCCGCTGATGAACCGCGACGGTCTCGATACCATCGCGCAGACGATCACTGAGCGGCTCACGCAGTGCCGCATCCTCGCCCAGTACGACGACTCCGGCGCCATCGGCAGGCGTTACCGGAGACAGGACGAGGTCGGGACGCCCTTTGCCGTCACCGTCGACTACGACACGCTTGAGGACAACACCGCGACCGTCAGGGACCGGGACAGCATGGAACAGGTCCGCATACCGGTCGAACGGCTGCCGGAGACCCTCTCCGCGCTCATCTGCGGCGCCACCACGTTCCATGAACTCAAAGCATGACCTACATCTCCCACCCGCTGATCCGGCCGGAGAGCATCGAGGAGAGGCGATACCAGCTCTCCATCGCACTCCGGGCGCTTGACGCGAACACGATGGTCGTCCTCCCGACCGGCCTCGGGAAGACGGCCGTCGCGCTCATCGTCGCTGCATCTCGCCTCTACTCTCACCCGGGCAGAGTGCTGATGCTTGCGCCCACAAAACCTCTGGTCGAACAGCACCTCCGTTTCTTCAAACAGTTCCTGCTCTCCGGGGATGGCTCCGAACCGCAGGAGTCCGATCTTGTGATGTTCACCGGGGAGACTTCCCCGGAGGAGCGGGCCCGGGCCTGGGAGGCGTGCCGGGTCTGTTTTGCCACCCCGCAGGTGATCAAGAACGACTGCCTGGCGGGGAGATACAGCCTCGCCGACGTCGTGCTGCTGGTCGTGGACGAGTGCCACCGGGCGGTGGGGAACTACGCCTACGTCTTCCTTGCCGGGCACTACTGCGCTGCGGCAAAAGACCCCCTGCTGCTCGCGATGACCGCCTCCCCCGGCGGGGACCCGGTGAAGGTGCAGGAGGTCTGCGACAACCTCCATATCGAGGCGGTCGAAACGAGGGTGGAGACCGACGAAGATGTCCGGCCCTACATCCACGAGCGCGACATCCAGTACGTCGACGTCTACCTGCCCGAGGAACTGCAGGCGGTGATCGTCGTCCTCCGGGGACTCGTGGAGTCGCGTCTTTCCCGGCTCGCGAAACTCAACTTCCGCGTCCCGAAACCCGACAAACTCTCGATGAAGGCTCTCAACGCCTTAAACGCCCAGATCCAGCAGCGTATACGGACGCGCGACCCATCGGCGTTCATCGCGGCGTCCCTGCACGCCGAATGCATGAAGCTCCGGCACGCCATATCGCTCGCTGAGACGCAAGGGAGCGAGGCGCTCAAACTCTACCTCGCCCGGCTCGGCGCGGAAGGAGCCTCGAGTTCGGGGAGCAAGGCGAGCAAGCGCCTCGTCGCCGATCCCGCCTACATAAGCCTCGTCGAGGCCGCCGCCGGCTGGAAGGAGGAACTGCACCCCAAGGCTTCGATCGTCCGCGAACTGGTGCGGGCGCAGCTTGCGGCGCACCCAAAGAGTCGGATCATCGTCTTCGCCACCTACCGCGACACCGTTCAGACGCTCGTGGATACGCTCACCGCTGCCGGCATCGCCTGCGAGCGGTTCGTCGGCCAGGCGTCCCGTGACGCTGAGCGGGGGCTCTCGCAGAAGGAGCAGATCGCGAGTCTTGCCCGGTTCCGGGAGGGCGAGTTCAAGTGCCTGATCGCGACCTCGGTGGGCGAGGAGGGGCTTGACGTCCCCTCGACGGATATGGTGATCTTTTACGAGGCCGTCCCCTCGGAGATCCGGAGCATCCAGCGGAAGGGACGGACGGGGAGAAGCGGCAGCGGCACAATCGTCGTGCTGGTGACGAAAGGCACGTCCGATGAGACGTTCCGGTACGTGAGCCAGACCCGGGAGCGGGCGATGGTGACGGGGATCAGGGAGATGAGCAATGCACCCCCTCCCGCTCCCGCACCTGCCCCGTCCATCCCGTCCGCCACCCGGCAGACGGACTTCCTCGCGTTTGCCCCCGGTGGGCCGGCGATCACCGTCGACGACCGGGAGACGTCATCGAGGGTCGCCGGGCGCCTGCACGAACTCGGCGCGTCGATCACCCTCGAACGCCTTGAGTTCGGCGACTACGCCGTCGGCGACCGGATTCTTGTCGAGCGCAAAACCGTGCAGGACTTCATGAACACCCTTGTCGAGCGTGATCTCTTCGGGCAGATTCGGGCCATGGCCGATGCGGTGCCGCGGCCGATCCTGATCATCGAGGGAGAGGACGACCTTTATTCGGTGCGAAACATCCATCCGAACGCAATCAGGGGCACGCTTGCCGCCATCACGGTCGATATGGGCGTAGCCCTGATCCGCACGCGGGACGCGGACGACACCGCCGAGACGCTCTACGTCCTCGCGCAGCGGGAGGGGAGCGAGCGGGGGGAGCGGAAGGTGCATCCGAAGAAGTCATACCGCTCGGTCCGCGAGGAGCAGGAGTACGCGCTCGCTGCATTCCCGAACGTCGGTCTGAAAAGCGCACGCCTCCTCCTCGAACACTTCGGGTCGCTCAAGGCGATCGTCGATGCCGAACCGGAGGAACTGGCGGCGGTGCACGGGATCGGGGAGAAGACCGCCCGTGCGATATGGGATCTGGCCCGGAGATCTTACCGCTGAGCCAGCGCTGCAAGCGCTTCTGCGCCCTTTTTGACCGCCTTCATCAGAGTCAGGCACTCGTCCGGCCTCTGTTCCACTCTGATCCGCTCGCAGAGGTGGACGATCGTCCGTTCGATCTCGGCGGCGGCCTCGCCTTGCTCCTCCCGTGCGGCCGGTGCCGGGGACTGCCCGGACTCCGGGGCCAGTGCAGGCGGCTCCGGTTCGGGAAGAGGTTCTTTTTGTGCAGCAAGCGGACAGATCACACACCGTGTTTCTCCCTTGTACTCAAACAGGGGGTACCCGCAGACCTTACAGGATTTGGCGAGCATCTTTCCTCCCTTGAGGAGATACTCGGCCATGACTTCGTCAGCCTGATCTGCCGTCATTTCGTCGAACTCCCTTAATCAACTTATATATGTCTGGATGCCATTAATAATAAAGGGGTAATTCTAATGGCAAGTCCAGACGAAACAATACGGATCTGCATTCAGATGTTGCAGAATATCAGTGAAGATTCTACAATTCCACGCAATATCCGTCGCGTCGCCGACTCGACCAGATCGGTCCTCCAGGACGAATCGAGGAGCATCGGTCTTCGCGCCGCAACCGCAATATCCATGATCGACGAGATCAGCAACGACCCGAACATGCCGGTCCACGCACGGACCCGCATCTGGGAACTGGTATCTCAACTCGAAACGGTACCTCTCGATTAAACTACTCATTCTTCCCGAGCGATTCCGGGTAAAACCGAGAGCAGGGCGATACTATCCGGGTTGCCGACCCGATCTCCAACCCCTTTTGCACGTCGGCGGCAACCAGACCGTATTCCTCAGCCCGTGACGGTGACGTAGACCGCCCGCTCGCGTCTCGACCGCACGTCGAGTTCCAGGAGGACGATCTGCTGCCAGGTGCCGCATGCGAGCGCACCGCCGATGACCGGGACGGAGAGCGACGGCCCGACGATCGCTGCCCTGACGTGCGAGCGGCCGTTGCCGTCGCCCCATGCCGCATCGTGGGCGTAGGGGATGTCGGCCGGGGCGATGACCGCGAGCGCCCGGCGGAGGTCCGAGAGCACGCCGGGCTCGTACTCAATTGTGGTGACGGCAGCGGTCGAGCCCACGACGAAGACGTTTGCGAGTCCGTCCCGAACGCCGCTCTCGGCGACTGCCTGCTCTATCTGAGGCGTGATATTGACGATCTCCCCTTCCCCGTGGGTATCTACCTTGATTGTCGTACGAAATGTCATGGGCTCCTCATCCGGACGACCTGTTGTCCCGGGAGTCACTTAAACCTCGTGCCCCTCCAGAGCCGGTATGCCCCGTAAATGTTTTATGTGCGAGACGGATACCCCCCTCTCCGGAGATGGTCTCAGGTGCCCTATTGCTGGAACGATGGACAGGATGTAGACGAGGCGGTCGTCGTCGTGATGAATACGCTTGAAGCGGACCTGGAGCTCCAGAAGTGGTTGCTCTACACTCTGCAGCAGGCTATTGAAAACTCCGACCCGGAGCTCGCACAGTATTTCTTTGTGGAACTCAAGCGGCACCGGCCTGAAGCACTTGGATATTTCGAAAAGCCGGTTTTCTGAGTTCCACGAGGGTGTCCGGCGAACCTCTGCGAGACGTGAGCGTCAGCAGGCTCGTAGCCCCGGTCCGCAGTCGGATGACCATCTTCCCGGGTGGAGTTCAGGAGTTCTTTACCACATTCCGCTTCCAGAGATAGTACGGCAGAAAGAACGGCCAGAAGATGACGACCCAGATCGCCCACGAGGCCGGTTTCCAGGTCTCGATATCACGGAGCCGTTCGGTCGTTGCCCGTGCTCCGGCACCGACCGCCGTCGCATCGAAGTACACGACGATTGCGCTTGCGATCGCCAGTACCGCCATGAGATAGACGGCGACCTCCCTCCCGCCGATGTTCGAGACCGTCGCCGCCGTCAGTCCGGCAAGGAGAATGATGAGCATCACGCTCGGCTTCTCCAGCCACGAGGGAGTTCCGGTCACCGGATATCCTCCCGCATGAACCGGACCCATGCCAGCCCGAAGAAGGCCGCGGGCATCGCGAGCAGGGCGATGAGGTTATAGGCAAGGGCGCCCAGGAGGCTTCCGAGTCCCGGGGTATTATCCCCTGCGGGTTGCGATGCGGCACCGAGAATCGTCTGGTAGTTGCCGGTCGGCGAGACGAGCGTGACGATATCGGTGATCGTCCGTCTCTGGTTCGTATACTCTCTTGACGCCCGCTCATACTCCGCGAGGGCTTCCGGGTCTATGGCATCGCCGGATGCCCGGACCCCGACTTTCGTCGTCGTCACCATATAGGCCGACGAACCCTGCTGGTAGGAGTAGGTGGCCGTGCCCGGCTGGGCGGGGGGGTCGCCGAAGACGGCCGAGTAGACCGGGGTGTACGCGAAGATCGGGACGAACGACGAGAGGACGATCATCACGATCAGGGAGTACAGCAGGGCGTTCCCGCTGTCTTTCGAGACCGTCGACATCAGGAGGGCGAGGGCAAAGAACGTGAAGACGAGGAGGAACGACGCCGTCCCGAAGACCAGGATGCGGACGAACTCGTCGAGGTCCGGGACGATGCCGAACAGGGCCATGACGGCAACGGAGACGACCAGGACGGCCCCCATCGCGAGCGCGATTGCACCGACGCCCCCGAGGGCCTTTCCGTTGATCACTTCGTCCCGGAAGACCGGGTAGGCGAGCAGGCTTTTCAAGGATTTGCTCTCTTTCTCCCGGGTCACCAGGTCGAATCCCATCGCGATCCCGAGCACCACCCCGATACCGGCCATCAGCATTCCCATCTGGGAGTATGCCGAGAGGATGGAGGGTCTCATCAGCCCGGCAAGATTGCCGGCGAGCGTCGGGTCGTCTTCACCTTCCGCGATCATCTGGACCGCGTTGTAGTCGGAGAGGTCTCTGGTGTACTGGACCGCCCCGGTGATCATGCCGACGGCGGCGACGACGGCCAGGATCGCGAAGAGCAGATGAAACCGCCTGCTCCGGAGGTGGTCGGAGAACTCTTTGCCCGCGATGATGCGCAAGGCCGTTCGCGTCATGCGGTCCCCTCCGTATAGTACGAGAGCAGGATATCCTCCATGTCGGGTTTCTCGACCGCCAGCCGCCGGAGGAGGATGCCTTCGGCGTACAGGGTCTTTGCGATGAGAGTGCTGATATCGCTCTCCGCGACGATCCGGGCTGAGCAGGCGTCCTGCGAGAACTCTGCGGAGAGGATCTCCGGGCTTGCGAACCGGGGCATCGGGTTCCCGGTCTCGACGTCGATCGTCACCCGGTCCTGCATCGCGGCGCGCGAGAGCACCTCCCGGTCGCCGGACGCGATGAGCCTTCCGCGTGCGAGGATCCCGACGGAGGTGCAGACTTTGCTCACCTCCGAGAGGATGTGCGAGGAGACGAGCACGGTCGTCCCCCGGCCGGCGAGGTCCCTGACGATCCTGCGGTAGTCCAGCACCCCCCGGGGGTCGAGGTTCGCCGTGGGTTCGTCGAGGATGACGACCTCCGGATCGTTGACGAGCGCCCGGGCGAGGCCGAGACGCTGCCGCATTCCTTTCGAGTAGCCGCCGACCGTTGTCCCGACGCCGTCCAGCCCGACGAGGGCGAGGAGGTCGCCGACCCGCCGTTTCCGCTCGGCTTCGCTGAGCCCGTAGAACCTCGCCGCATAGTCGAGGTTCTCTGCGGCGGTGCGATCGGCGTAGAACCCGACGTCTTCGGGCATGTAGCCGATCTTTCTCTTCACCTCGATCGGGTGGGCGGCAACCTCGATCCCGCCGATGGAGCACGCGCCCGACGTCGGCCGGATGAGCCCGACGAGCATAAGAATGGTGGTGCTTTTGCCGGCGCCGTTCGGGCCGAGCAGCCCGAAGACCTCGCCGGCGGGGATCTCGAGGCAGAGGTCGTCCACGGCCGGGATGCCGTTGTAGACCTTGGTCAGGCGGTCACAGAGGATCATAGGGTAACCCGCTCCCGGGGCTTTCGTGCGTCCCTTTCGGGAGGGGCGGATTCGCAGACGTGCCCTCTTGCACCTCGATCTCCGGCTCCCTGTCGCCGTCCATTATCAACATCGCCTCGATGCGGTCCACCTTCTTCTCCATCTCCCCGACGTGTTCGACCATTGCCTGTATCTTCCGTACTTCTTCCTCGTTTCCGAACGTTTGCTGTTCCAGGAGGGTATCGAGATACTTCTCGCTCCATCCCTTCACCCTTTTTACGAGATAGCAGACGACAAGATAGCCATACGCGAGGATGAAGACGGGGAGTAATCCCGGCCAGATCCAACGTGCGACGACGGGGTTTGCCAGAGATACGAGGATGCTCATGACCAGCCATACCGTGATCGCGACTGCCGTCCAGGCGATCCAGTCTCTGTTCCGATTCAATCTGAGCTCCATGGGCGTTACTCCTGTTCGGAGATCTTCACCAGAACTGCCTCGATCCGGCTGATTTTATCTTCCATTCCTTCGATCTTCTCGTTCAATACGGCTAATTTTGCACCGGCGTTCATGTCTTTGCTCTTCTGCTCTACCAGAGCGTCGAGGTACTTCTCCAGCCAGGCCTTCAAACGGCCTCCGATGATACAGGCCACGATCCCGATGAAAGCGAGCAGGAAGACATACTGCAATATCCCTGCCATGAACATCACAACAATGCCTAAATTCGGCTGGTAAACAATTGCTATCGCAAGACCGACAAGCAGCAGTGCCAGGAGCCCGATCACCGTCCAGGTCAGCCAGTGAAATCCGCGTACGTTTGAATACTCCATACCTTTACTCCTCCATTTTTTTGATCGTATCCAGGCTTACAACCAGTTCGAAGGGAACGGCCCGGTAGTATCTCCTCATCAGGGGAGGGTCATCCGTCACTCTGCTGGTTCCGGTGACGAGGCCCATCCTCTCTAACTGTTTGAGGTAGATGTTGACGAGCGTCCGTGAGATCGAGAGTTCTTCCGAGATCTCGCGCGCATACTTCTCCTCATCTGCAATCGATCTGAGGATCCTGAGCCTTTGCTCGTTCCCGAGGAATATAAGCAGTTTCGAGAGCTCGGGAATGTTACTGGTCGTAATCATTTTACAGGTGCAAATATGTTTTTGCACCTTATAGAGTTTTGGGTGCGTTCCCGAAAGGATAGAGAGGTTATCCACGGCCGGGATGCTGTTGTAGGCGCCAGTTCGGTGATCGCAGCGGATCATCGTGCGGCCTCCGAACCCTCGCCGTCATCGTCCTCGAAGCAGAAGACCTCCTCGATGGCGACGCCGAAGGTCTTCGCGATGTTGTAGGCGACCTCGATGGAGGGGTTGTATTTGCCCCGCTCGATGGAGTTGATCGTCCGCCGGGTGACCCGGATCCTGTCGGCAAGTTCCTCCTGGGTCATGTCGTGCATCGCGCGAAATACCTTGATCTTGTTCTTCATCGTCTCTACGTCCCGTATTTTCTGTTGTAGTGCCATAAGAACGCACCATACAACCCGGCCAGCAGCACCGTTATCGCCCCGAGCGCTGCACCGAACGCGCGGGTCGTATCACGAATGCGGTGGCCTTCGGCAAAGAGATCGTCGAGTGCGAGGAGATCGTCGCCGGTCAGGTTCGCCGGGTCGTGGATGAGGTAGGAGTCCTCGTAGAGAGGTTTCGAGTCCGGAGGAGCGGAGAGTACCGCATAGGAGACACGAATCGACCCGTTGTCGTATGTCTGCAGGGTCGATCCGGTCCCGCCGTTGAACGAGAAGACCATCAGCACGGCAAACCCGATCGCGGCGACGACAATGGTCAATTCAAGCGCGCTGAGCGCCGCTTTTCCGTGCAGGATCGTCGAGAGTTCGTCTTCCGTGACCTCCGTCACGGTGCGCCGGCAGAGTGCCAGGATAGCGATGCCGGCAATGACGGCGACGACCGGGACGATCATGTTCGCGGTCGTCAGGCCGAACCCGAGAGCAAGGATCAGGCCGGCCGCCACCAGGGCGATGCAGATGAGATAGGTTCTCTGTTTCATGTTTTCCCAACGTAACATATATTTCTCTTTTAGAGTAAATAGCTTC
>OFEK01000646.1_pt1 | contig 32668 bp, 26 predicted proteins | sample 1521131 | NCBI WGS metagenome assembly OFEK01 (sample SAMN05720209, study PRJEB24109) | activated sludge metagenome | isolation source: Anaerobic digester | place: China | collected 2015-12-16
ATGTTCTTTTGAAATATATTGACGTAACCCTTAGAATGTAGACAAAGAGAGGATTTAAGGGGGTTATGAATAATGAATTATATAGAAGAAGATAAGTTCATTGCAGATGCGCTAAAAAAGAATGAAGAACTGTTTTTAAACTATGTAAAACAGGCACAAGAGGGATTAAAGAATAAGACATTAAACATTAATGGTCTTGAGCAGTTGGCAATACAGACAATCATAGCGTTTCAGAATCATATTGTAAATACTACAAATGGACTTGCAAGTGAGGAAAGTAAAAAAAAATTTCTGCAGGCAGCTGCCAAAAGTGCGGAAAACATGAAATCATTAGTGCCCAAGAAAGCCACCTCCACCTGAACAGTCTTGTAGGATTTTTTGACTTTACAAGGCATTTGGTATATTGCAGACATTGCCAAGAAGGCTATGCTCCTTTTGACAGAGAACTAGGGGTAGATGAGGTTCATCGGATTACAGGAGGTCTCAAAGAGGCACTATGTGATTTTGGACAGCGGATGTCTTCCTATGAGGAAGCTACGTATATGCTGGGAAAATACCTTAATATCAAAGTTTCCCCGACATTGATACAGCAGGTATGTGTGGATGTTGGAGGAAAACTTTTTGAACAGGAACGGAAAGAGGCAGAAGACTTATATAAAAACCAGTATAAAGCTATAAGCATAGTTCCAGAGTATAAAAAACAAGGAAGAATTTATATAGAAGCAGACGGCTCCATGGTTCTGATGAGAAAAGAAGGATACAAGGAAGTTAAACTTGGAATGGTATTTAAAGACAGCAAGATTCTAAACCGGCACAAGGAAAGGCATATTATCATAGAAAAGGACTATGTAGCCTGTCTGGGAAGTGCAGAAGAATTTAAAAAGATGCTATGGGCCGCAGCCATACGAAACGGTTTTCAGGATGTCAAAGAAGTAGTGATATTGGGAGATGGATCTAAGTGGGTATGGAACATAGCAAAGGAGCTATTTCCAGAAGCAGTGTTCATATTGGACTATTATCATTTTGAGGAACATGTGTATGAGTGTGCAAATGTTATTTATCCCGAAGATGAGGTTGGTCGTAAGAGGTGGGCACAAGAACTATTGAATGGGTTTATGGAAGGTAGAGTTGATAAAACCATAGAAAGCATAAATCCCAGCTTATACGAGGACGAAGCAGTAAGGCTAAAAGTTGGGAGTCTAAAGGGTTACATGGAAAACAATAAAGACAAGATGGATTACAAAACATACAGAGATAACGGATATTTTATTGGAAGTGGTGCCGTTGAAAGTGCTCATAAACATGTTATCCAACAACGTCTAAAACTTGCAGGAATGAGATGGAGTAGGCAAGGCGCACAGCCGATGTGTACACTGAGATCGGCAAGTAAAAGTAACCGCTGGTACAAAGTGCAGGAGATTATTTACGGCAAGGTTTGTTAATTATTTTCATACGATTTGGGGAGGGGGATCTTGTACCCTTCAACACTGGAACATATAACTAATACAAAGAAACTATTCCTCTATTGGTTAGATTCATTATTTTTGGGTCAAAAGGAAAAGATGCACCCAAATTGTTTAGGGGTCTAGACAAATATTAAAATTTGTGGTATAAAAGAGTATAGTGATTTTCAAGAGTATTTAGAGTGATTGGGGAATTTAGAGTATTATTAAGCAAATAGCTTTAAAATAAAATGCGGGTGTAATTCAGTGGTAGAATATCAGCTTCCCAAGCTGACTGTGAGGGTTCGATTCCCTTCACCCGCTCCACAAGCCCTCATAGCTCAGTAGGTAGAGCGCATCCATGGTAAGGATGAGGTCATCGGTTCGATTCCGATTGAGGGCTCCAATATTAATAAAAGGGCTTCCATAAAGGAAGTCCTTTTATTAATATTGAGCTTTGTGTTTAAAACTGATGACCTCATCTCGCAGGGGATGCGCTCTGGATTCAGGCTGAGGCTTGATAAGCGAGAGATACAAGGAAGCAGAGTATCGAGGAGCAGAGCATATACCATATGTGAGCACCACAGATGCGAAAGCAGACGCAGTAGCTCGAAGCTTAGCGAGACTCAGAGCATCCATGGTAAGGATGAGGTCACAGTTCGATTCTGATTGAGGGCTCCAATATAAAAGTCCTTCAAATGCATTATTAGAGAGCGTTTGGGGGATTTTTTATTTGTACTTTTTTTAATACAATTTTCAAATTTTAACCGTTTTTTTCTTAAAATTTCATTTCTTAATGGCTACTTAATGGCTACCTTTTTGTGTACATTGTATACTGTATACATCAATTACTATTAACGTTATTTAATTTTGTGATATTATTCTTTATCCTTACCTTAGATTCTTCTCAGAAAGTTTTTCAGGCAAGCTGGCATTTAATATTTCAACTGAGTCCTCAACTATGTTATCAATAAAGTGTACATATATATCATAAGTTGTGGAGACGTCCTTATGTCCTAACAGCTCACATATAATTTTTATATCTACTTTTTCTTTAAACAGTTTAGAGGCATAAGTGTGGCGGACCAAATCTAAACTTTTGGATTTGAAAAAAAATCCAAACTTAAATAAAATCCAAACTTTTTTGCTCAAACCCGTGTATAGACTATCCATTTGGTTATAAAAAGTTTGGATTTTATTTTGCACATTTCTATCTTTTCAAACCTCAGAAATCAGTAAGTGAACCATCGGACTTTTTCCATTTCCGGCTGATTTTTTTGTCTGTTTCGCTCTCAAGAGTTGCGAGTGCTTTCACTTTCTGATCGGTGGTAATGTCGAGATATTTCATGGTGGTTTCTATCTGTTCGTGACCCAGCAGAAACTGAATCTCAACTATACTTAGACCATCCTCGATCCAATGTGAAGCTTGTGCATGGCGAAAATGGGGAGCTCCCCATTTTCGCCATGCACAAGGTCTACATCCGATCGCTGTAAATACCTCGCTTCCGTTGTCCTTATGCCACTGCTGTAAAGAAGTCGGAAGAAAACGGGGCATTGAAGTTTCCTGACAACGGACGCCGATCTTCCTTTATAAGGGCTAATGCTGTCACACTCATTGAAAAAGGCCTCAAGCTCTTCCCTCGTGAATGCATGAGGAATGTATTTACGTCTTTCCCACTTCGGGGGTTTTGGCGTCACGATATTGGTAATACCATGGTCGCGAAGATAGTCTATGAATTCCCTGACTACAAGCGTCCTTGTATAGCAGGAACTGCTGGTTCCTGTTTCACGTTTCCGACACCATGAACCAACCATCTCCACTGTCAGTGAGGAGCTGTCTTCATAATGGTCAGTACAATAATAATCAAAGAGTCTCAGGTTCTGCCCTGTTGCATAGTCATTCCAAGAGCCGGATGCTTTCCTGTAAGAGACGAACTTCTCTATATAATGTGCGAATCCAGAACGATATACGCTCATACATCAAACACCTCCTCTCTTACAGGAAAATTTTCGATGCTCAAGGCACATTCCCTGAGATGAGTAAGATTAGCAAATGTATAATAATCAAGCGATGAAGGATCCACATGACCAAGTATAGCACTTGCTACCGGTCTCGGAATGCCATTGCTGATTAAGGTAGTTGCAGCATTATAGCGGACCAAATCTAAACTTTTGGATTTATTCAGAAGAACGTGGGCTATGAAAGGTGAGGTGGTGACTGATGCCTTATGTAACATCGGAGCAGATTGAGCGTGCAAAGCAAATGGATCTGCTGACTTATCTGCAGCATTACGAACCTCATGAGTTGGTGCGTTTCTCCGGTAATGTTTATACCACCCGTACCCATGATAGTCTAAAAATCAGCAATGGAAAATGGTACTGGTGGTCGCGCAATATCGGCGGGCGCTCTGCACTGGACTACTTAATAAAGGTTAGGGGTATGTCGTTTCCTGAAGCTGTAATTCAGATAGATGGACAGGCAGCTGTCATGTCGCCTGTTTTACCAAGGCTACAGAAAACCGTTGAACATAAAAAGCTGCTATTGCCGGAGAAAAACGAAAGCAATGACCGTGTGATTGCTTATCTCACTGGACGTGGCATCCACAGAGAAATAATTGATTACTGCATCCAGACCAACCGGCTATATGAAAGTCGTGATTATCATAACGCAGTATTTATTAGTTTTGACCGGCACGGTGCTCCCCGATATGGTACACTTCGGGGCACATCGGGTAGAAGGTTTATGGGGGAAGTGAACGGAAGCGATAGGCACTTCTCCTTTTCTATCCTGTCCAGGAATGAATGCAGCAAGCTACACCTGTTTGAAAGCGCTATTGATTTATTACCATATTGCACTTTGGAATTACTCTCCTGCAGGGACTGGAGAAAGGATAATTATCTATCCCTTGCTGGGATTTATATGCCAAAGAAGATTGTTGAGGAAAGCACCCTACCCGCCGCACTTATGCAATACTTAAAAGACTCCCCAAAAATCAATGAAATAGCCCTGCATTTGGATAACGATAGAGCAGGTCGGCTAGCAGCAAAAACGATTCAAACTATTTTACCATCCGCGTATATCGTTTCTGATGAGCCACCTAAGCGTGGTAAGGATTATAATGACTATTTAAAAATACAACAGTGAAATATTCTGGAAAGATAGGTGCTTTATTTTTACATTATATTTTATAAACATGTCAAACCTCTTGATTTGAGTTATCATATATGATAACATATTTATGAGGCATGACATACACTAATATTGGAGGTGTATCATGGAGTGGCAAGTGGAATACTACAAAAAAGAAAACGGAAATATACCTGTCCTTGATTATTTGCTTTCATTGGACTCGAAAATGCGAGCAAAAGCCTACAGCGAAATAGAACTGCTCGAAAAGCATGGGTCCGACTTAAAGGAACCCTATGTAAAACCCTTAAAGGGTACACAATACAAAGGCCTTTTTGAACTGAGAGTAAAGTTTGCATCGGACATTAGTAGAATATTCTATTTTACAAACCGGCAAAATACCTTTGTGTTGCTCCATGGATTTACGAAAAAAACTGAAAAAACACCGCAAAGGGAGCTTGACCGGGCACTGCGTTATAAAGAAGATTATGAAAGAAGGTGTGATGATGAGTAAAGCTGGAGTAAAGTTTTCAGAAGTAAAAGAACTTTTAATGAAAGATGAAGAATTCAAAACAGAGTACGAAAAGTTAAAACCGCGCTATGATATAATTTCTCAAATTATTGAAGCACGTACAAGCCAAAACATTACCCAGGAAGAATTGGCGCTCCGGGTTGGTACTCAAAAATCCAATATCAGCCGCCTGGAAAGTGGAACATATAATCCATCCTTGGACTTTCTGGTTAAAATTGCCCAATGTCTTGGGAAGGAAGTACAGGTAATATTGAAATAAAGGTTTCAGAAGTCATAATTAAGATTGTTGTAGCACAGATGACTACAATTAAGGCCTGAGAAGTCAGCGCCTTTTCTTTTGATATTGAAATATATCTGCATGATGGTTATTAGATATAGATAACAAGAATTATTTGATCTTTTGTTGTAAGTTATTACTAAATGTAATACAATCCCTGTAAGTTAACAACATAGCCTGATATCTTGGCTTATATACAATAGTGAATAGATACTATTACACAAGTTTGTAAGGGCGAGCTTACCGCATAATTCCAATATAGTAGGCTCACTGGTGCTGGATATGGCCATATTTGAATTGAGGAACATAAGTTACACATTACGAAATAAGGGTAGTGTTAACTAAGCTATGAAAAATTATAGTTAGAAATATTTAAATTGATATTGTACATTGAAAAGTAAAAATATACCTAAACAACAAGAATATAGTGTGATAGTTACAATTTTACTCGGAAAAATAAGGGTTATTTGCTAACTTGTGATATTTGGGGCTAGCCCCAAACCCCATCCTCGCCAGAAGGCAGGCGGCCTGTCATAACAGACCGCATAGGCAAAAGGATTTGGGTGTGGTGCTGGATGTAAAGGGTCTACGGCTCCGCCTGCGATGAACGAGCGTAAACGCTCGCCCTTGACATCCCGAAGTTCAATAGCTAACGGCTAACATACTGCCTGCTTTGAAAGTATAAATTTTTGCGATAGCTCTATAAGCTTTTGCCATTTTGCAGGCATATTGGGAATGGACTCAAGCTCAGGAATTGAGTTAAGGGGTTGCCAATAAGTGTACGAATGAGGACGGAGGAAATTGTAGTAAGCAACAAATAATGCTACATGGGTGTTTGATCCTTCACCACTACCATAGCCATTAGTAACCTGGTAAGAAAACTTGAAAGTCCTGTTAAGTCTTTCAATAATTTGCTTAAGCCATCTATACTCAGTTGATACAGGGTCATCATTGGTAAGTCCAATAACTTGGATAAGATTGAAATCAAAGCCGTTGAGCATAAACTGTTGTTGGGCAAGTTTGTATGCTGAATAACCATCAGCAGCGAATTTAAGAGCTTTTCCGGGGAACTCATTAAACTTAGAAAAAGCCATACGCATAGCCAAGATGCAGGGACCAACATCACGGGTATCGGATATTTGATAACCGAGAATAGATTTCTTTATGGCATCCATGATGAACCAGACATAGTGCCGAACGCCTTTAACTTTAGTATAGGTTTCATCGGCAGCAAGATAGTTGGTAGGGTTATAGTCATAATTATCAACAAAAGGTTTAACAATGGCTGCAGCGGTTTTAGCATATTTACTAACCATTACATGGGAGATCTTGACCTGGTGTACTTCCCATAAAGCCCGGGCAGTAGCACGTGTTGAAAGTCCAAGGTTCACATGGTAGGTTAAGCAAAGACCTATGATATGAGGAGAGAAGTTCCTAAAAGTCAGGTTTACCGAGCCTTTTGGCATTGAATTTAAATCTACTTTAAAGAAGTCAGTAGTAAACTCACGGTAGATGTATTGGAGCTTGAACTTATGCTTGTCCTTTTGATATTCAGCGAAGTCTTCAGGTGAGAGGCTTTTAATAGCATTAAGGTAAAATGGACACTCTTTGTTAACACATTTATGGATATTAAAGTGCTTACGCTCTTTCTTTTTTACTAAGGTATGACCGCAGTAAGGACATAAAAGCGTAATAGGTTTAAAATCAGCTTTACCTTTACTAAACTTCAGGTCACAAACCTTACACCATAGTTGGCCACGACCACCTGTATTATCGTAAATATAGTTATGAGGGGCTCCACAGCGAGGACAGACAGTATCAGGGGATACAGGATTTTTACCACGTGATTTAATTGGTTTTTTATCCTTACCGTGAATAGCTTTGTATTCAGCGAGTAGCTGCTTGTAATCAAGTTCCTCAAACTTCTTAATAACAGGAAGTTTATCAACATTGAATTTGTTGTATTTGGGACTGGTAAAATCGTACTTTGGAAACTTTAAGGGTATATTTTTCGCAATAAAAACTAAAAGCTGATTAATTTGTGTAAGTAAAAATTGATTATATGCTATTAAAAATGTTATAATTGAGTTCAAACAATGACACTCTCCTTTAGGTTTTATTTGGTTGTTGGGAACTTAATTATAACATAAAAGAGACCAGCTAATTATTGTCAAGGGTTTTTTGAAAAAAAGTTAAAAAACCTTGAAAAGTAAAAAAGCGCATGACAACCAGACCACCCAGATTAAGTTGACATAAAATATGTATGGCTGGTCGAGAAAAATGTACATTGAAAACTAAATACCAAGCATATTAAGTTAAGCCGCTTTATTCTTTACTACAAGCTCTTTTGCATGTTCTTTAGGTGTTTTTAATTCAAAGGGTTTTTTATCTCTGAGAACAGCAAATATAATACTTACAAGCTTGTGCATGACTGCACCAAGAGCAACCTTCTTAGGTTTGCTAACACACTTTTTTTGATAGTATTCATATAACACCGGGTTATTAAGTTCTCCATTACGTTTTTTACGGATATTGGCAAGAGCACTGGTGTATAGAACTCTTCTTAAAAAGCGTGAACCTCTTTTGGACATTTTGTTCTGGGTGCCTTCAAATTTACCTGATTGCTTAACTGAAGGATCTATTCCAAAGTATGCCACAAGTTTATTGGGCTTTTGAAATGCAGAGAAGTCACCTACTTCAGCAAGAATTGTTGCAGCAGTCATAAGACCTATTCCAGGTATACTGCATAAGAGCTCAAGTGTCAAAGCTAGTACAGGCATGTCCTGCTCTTTATCATTCTCTATCAGTTTATAAATAGTGTTTTCAATATCGCTGATAGATTTTTCAAGTGTTCTTACCATATTGATATTAACTTGGATGAGAGATATATTTGCCGGGCTGCTAATGCTAATAGGTTCAAAATCCTTTGCTTTTTGAACCAACAGCTCATACTTTGAGGTAGCTCTCTTAATACCTTTTCTTGAGTTTTTACTTATGAGAGATATGATTTCCTCTTTATTCGCTTTCAGCATATGTGAAGGTGTGGGATACCTCTCAAGTAAAGCAAGAGCTGTTTTGGAAGTAACATCCTTGAATACATCAGTGAAGTTAAGCATGACCTGATCAACTATACCAATGAGCTTGTTTTTGTAGGCAGTCAACTGGTCAGTCATCTTGTAGTATTGGCGGCAGAGACTTTTTAAACAGTCAATAGTGTCATTTGGAATACTGGCGGTTTTAAGTTCCTGAAAACGATACAGGAGTGCAACTTTTCGGGCATCAACTTTATCACTTTTCACTTTCCTAATCCCCAAATTTTTGATAGAATCAGTTTGGAGTGGGTTAGTGATAACAACCTCGAATCCAGCCTCTGCAAAGGCGTGGAAAAGCATTTTGTGATAGTGCCCGGTAGATTCCATAACGACAATGGGCCTGTTTGCAAAATCCTTTTCTGCTTTCTTAAGTAGATCAATGGCCTTGTCAACCTTTTTAAAGGAATCGTGGAAAATCTTCATGCGGGCACAAACTTTGTTTGTTGGAGAAAGAATAGCCATCTCGCTAAACTCCTTTCCAACATCAATACCTGCTACTGGTAATACATTCATAAAAATGCCTCCTTTACAAGAATAGATTTGAACTTAAAGTGTTCCATTCCTTCCCATGTAAGCCCACAACCTTGCATGTGACACGAGGAACCAGCTAAAAAGCTGGCCTCAACCAGCCAAATCATGTAAACTTACCGGAATGGATAGATACTCTCAACTACGGGTAATCGTTCCCAATACGGGGCGTCCCAGGGGGTAGTACAACAACCCTCCAAGTCCGGTTACCATTATATATGATTGTCAAGGTTCAGGCCAACAAGCTGCTGGCAGATGACTAAGATAAGAAGTCAAATGAAGTGCTTGGTGTTTAGTAAACACTTTAGAATTAAAGTGTTATGTAAACTATTGAAACTTGGTAATTATTACAGCTAAAAAGCTGTGATTTGATTACAACTATATTGTACAAGGGGGTCATTGTTTTTTTATCTTAAAAAAGCTTGAAACCCTTGATAAATAGAACCTTGAATCTATTTAATATTCAAATAGATTAACACTACGAATGAGACCAGTGAGGATAAAATTATGAGAATCGATAGACTACCTAAATTTGTAAGGGACTTCGCAAAGAAGATGAAGCTACCACTTGATGAAAACGTTGAGTCCTATAAGTTCACAGCTTATAAACGATGTGAATCAGAGGATGTTTCCTTAATAAACCAGGATCACTTTTTATTTAAGTTGGGTATGGGGTTAACAGAAGCTGAATTTGAGAAGGTAGCTCTTAGTAGGTCTATGATTAAATATCCTTGTAAAGAACTGCTTACAGTTGAAATATACAATGTTGGTATTTCTGACGGTACAGGAAGAGAACTTACGAACCAGATTATTTATTTTGCGAAGAGAAGCAATGGAGAAGCAGAGCTGCTTGACCCATACTGGCTTTATCAATGTGACTTTAAAGGAGATATAGTTTTACTGGAGGAAAAGACAGATGGAGACATACTATCTGCGGTCTATAGTGAAATAGCTAAAGTGAAGAATAAGGTTAAAGAAAAGAGAGAGAAGCAGCTTGAGAAGGTTAGCAGTTTCTTAAGCAAGACCTTCCAAACACAATATAATGACACCCTGGAAAAGTTAACTCAATATCAGCAAAATAATATAGATAATAAAAACAGTGCACTGATCAATCAAATGAATGCTGCTCTTATCGATATAGAAATCCGTAAAGAAGAAAGATTATCTGAGGTTGAAAGACAACGAAATATTATTATGAAACCGCCCAAGAAAATAGGACAGCTTGAATTGGTGCCAGATGGGATGGGCTGCAGAGTATTTCCTACAGATTATAAGGAGATTGTTGAAAAGTATGAGCACCACAATGGAAGAAGCAATTTCAAAAGGTTCAACTCTTATGCCTTAGTGGATTTCTACAGTGAACGGTACAATGGTGAGCCACGATTTATTATCGTGACTAATATGAAAAATGTATTATACACACAGGATTATTTGGAGGATTTACAAGAGATTATAGATTATACGTATATCTATTTCATTGATGAAGATATGAGTGTGACAGAATATTCGGTAAAGGATTACTGGATGCTATATTTTCGAGAATAAGAAGATCCATTATTTTGCTTGGAGGGGTCTAGATGAATAGAAAAAAGATTACAGAGTTAGATAAGCTTTTCTTAGAGATTGGTACTTATAGAAAAAGTAGTGAATTTAAAGAGTTGTTTGAGTTTGTGAGAAGGTTTCCACATATTGCTCCATACAACGCAATGCTTATACATATTCAAAAGCCCGGAAGTCAATATGTTGCTTCGGCAGCGGAATGGATGAGAATATTCAATAGAAGAGTCAAAACAGGTGCAAGACCTCTTGTTATTCTTCGCCCATTCGGACCTGTAGCATTTGTTTTTGAGTTAGGTGATACAGAAGGTGACGAACCTTTTCCTGAAGATTTGATTAACCCGTTCAAAGTAAAGGGTGAAGTTTCAGATTATTATGTAAAAAATCTTATTAATAATATGAAGTGTGAAGGAATCTCATATCTAGAAGCTGACCATGGTACTTCAAGTGCAGGATTTATTAAGACTTGTTATGAAGAAAAAGCAACTAAAATTATTCGTAATAAGAAAGAAATACTGATAAAGGTTTTGTTTGAAATGGTTGTCAATAGAAATCATCCAAAAGAAACTCAATTTTCTACAATTCTTCATGAGCTAGGACATGCTTACTGTGGGCATATTTGCTCTGCAGATCCAAAATTGTGGATAGAAGGGCGTTTCATTCCTAAAAATGAATGTGAATTTGAAGCAGAAAGTGTTTGTTGGCTGATTTGCGAAAGAATGGGGATTAAGAACCCTTCTGCAGAGTACCTTAGTGGATACCTTAATAGTAATAATGAAATTCCAAATATTAGTATAGATGCAGTTTTAAAGGCTACCGGAATTATTGAGACTCTAATAAAAGAAAACAAAGAACCTCGTAAAGACTTAATTTTAAATAAATAGTTTGAATTGTTTATTTGTATATAATGTATAACTTGTATGGTATTACTTGATTTTCTTGTTGAATAGATAGATACTTAGGTAGTAAGCAATATGGGATTTTATTACATGGACGGGAATATTGACTTAAAAAGGAATGTAAAAGTACAGAGGTGATAATGTATAGTTAGTTATTCAGTTAATGAGGGATTAGCAAAAAAACTTTATAGTTATCATGTAAATGGTAAAAAGTGACTATAATTTATTTTGTACGTAATTGTTACTCTGGAGGTAAAAATGGCTCAAATAAATAACATTTTTAGCTTTCTAAAAGATTACAATGAACTGTCCAATCCTGTTATAACAGAGATTGATAAACAAAAATGGATTATGAGATTTTCAGACTTACCACAAATAAAAGAGTTGTGGTCGATATATACTGTGCAGGATTTTAATGAGCTAAAAATATTAGAAATCGAAAGGCCCACTTTGGAGCCATGTCCTGCTCCAGATAAATCGATCCTAGATTGGCTTGAGGGTAACTGGAAAAAGCTTAATGTTGAAAATATTCAGTATAAAGAAGTCTTAGTAAAAGAGGCACTCAATGAAGATGACAAGGTTGACCAAGTTGAGGAGTTTTTTATTGATGATGAAACTCGGAAAATCCTGTTTGATGAATGGATAAAGAAAAGGAATAATTGGAGAGCAGTAGAAATACCAAAAGAACAGGGGCTCACTTTATACAATAATCTTTTTAGGTTATATTCTGATATGAAGAAGGAATCAGAAGGTGTAGAGCTTATATTGGGCGATGGTCATATTCGTTGGAGTATGGCTGATAGAATAATAGATCATCCTGTACTACTACAAAGAGTCCAATTAGAATTTGATTCTGAAAAACCATCTTTTATTATTAAATGTGAGGAACTGAAAACAGAACTCTATACACCCATGCTTAGGATTATTCCTACAATTAATCAGAAAATGTTGTCAGATGTCCTTCAAGACATTGAAGCAAATGCATACCATATTGCGGATACTGCAAATATCCTGGGACTTTTTCAACGTCTTATAAATGTCGTTGATGAAAAAGGGAAATGTGTAGAAGTATTCGAAAATGGCTATAATGGGCCAATGATTATGTCTGCACCAACGCTGTTTCTCAGGAAGAGGACTTTAGGGTTCTCTGTGTTTATTGAAAAAATCATTGAAGAACTTAAAGAGAATAAAGATATAACCTTACCGGCTTTTTTTAAGAATATGGTCGGTAATTATAAAGAACATACTGATATAGATGTTATTGAGGATAACTGGAATCAAAGTGGTATTGACCAAGATGTTCTGCTGACTTTACCAGCTAATAATGAGCAGCTCAAAATAATCAAATATCTTAATAGCTATGGTGCAGTTCTGGTACAAGGACCTCCTGGAACAGGAAAAACACATACTATAGCGAATTTAATAGGACATTTGTTAAGCCAAGGGTGTAGTGTGCTTGTTACCAGCCATACTGAAAAGGCTTTGACTGTGCTTAAAGAAAAGGTGTATAAAGATCAATATAATAAAGACATAAATCTACAGAGCCTGTGTATTAGTCTATTAAGCTCGAATTCACAAAAGAAAGAAATGGATGACGCTATAAATGAGATAGCCATAAAAAGCACCTCTACTGATTTATTTGAATCAAAGAAAAAAATTGAAAGACTGGAGAATGAACGGAAAGAGCTGATAAGTAAGTCAAAGGCTAAAAGCCAAGAACTTTTATATATCAGATCTTTGGAATATAAGGATATCATATTTGATAATCATACGATATCACCAATAGATGCAGCTAAGTTTATTAATACTGGATACGGTAATTTTGATTATATTCCAGGGTCAACTTCTGATGATAGAATTGGATTACCACTGTCTACAGAGAATTTGGATTTTTTGTACCATTCAAATCAGCAAATATCACTGGAAGAAGATGAACTACTCCGCAAGAAGTTACCGTCTTTAGCTTCATTATGGAGTATTGACTCTTTCAGAATTAATACTGAAAACTACATTAAATATAGTAAGGAAATTGAAGGCTGGAAGCCAGCTTTTATATTAAAGAAAAATGTTGAAGAAGACACTTTATATGAGCTTTTAGAAACTGCCACTGATATTCTGGATAGTTTAGCTAACATGGAAGTTTATCAACTATCAATTATTGATAAAACTATTAAGGACAGTATATACAACTCTTTTTGGACTGCTGTTTTTGAGGAATTTGATAAATTACTTGCACACTATGAAAAATATAGAAGGCTTCGCTTTGATAACAACTATAGTATGCCGGAAAATATAATAACGGCAGAAAGTATACATATTCTTGATGAGATTATCAGCTCAGGAAAAGAAACACCTGTGACTTTATTTACTGCAGTTACTAAACCTAAATGGAAAAAACTTAGGGATGAAATAACTAATAACGGAAGGGTTATTGAAAACAGAGCTGATTTTGAAAATGTAAAGCTTATTATTGAGTATGAAGCACAAAGGGCTCAAATACTTAATAAGATTAATAAACTCTTGTCGGAAATCAACGAAGCTGTACCTTTATCGGTAGATAGCTTTGAGGAAAAAGCAAAGCAATATCATAAAAAGATTCTTTCCTCTTTATGTTGGTATAAGAAGGTCTGGTCAGAATTTACTAATAAGTTGGCTGAGTTATGTTCAGATAAAGCTAAATTTGAGGAACTATGTACTATAGATCTTGATTGCCCTGTAGAATCTATTACAAAATTACTTAAAGTTGTATTGCTTTCTGATTTGAAAAAGAGATATGTTGCAGAATTATTAAGTAAACTAGCAAATGAATGGACTGGATTTGCGGTTTATTTGGAGGAATATAAAACTTATGGGCAACCCTTTGAGGAGCTTTACTATGCTGTTGTTGAAAAAGACGCCAATGTATATACAAAAGTGTATCAGTTGCTTTCTGATATACTGGAAAAGAAAGAAATGTATATAAGGCGTTGCCGATTGATAGAACAACTAAAAATTTATGCTCCGGATTGGACTAAAGCAATTCAGAATAGAGAAGGTATCCATGGTGAGCATCAGTTGCCGGAAAATATAGAGGCAGCTTGGAAATGGCGTCAATTGAGCAATCAAATAGCCCGGATTGATAATTATGATGTAAATGCTATTCAGAAAGAATTGAGCTATATTAATGAACAATTAATGCAGAATGCAAGAAAGCTTGCTTATGAAAAGGCATGGTATGAAAAGATTAAGAATAAAACTGGGGCACAAACGCAGGCAATTGAGGGGTGGCGTACAACAATAAAGCAGGTTGGAAAAGGGACTGGTAAGACAGCACCTGCGTTATTGAAGAAAGCAAGAGAATTAATGCCACTTTGCCAAACTGCAATCCCAGTATGGATCATGCCATTAAATCGTGTAGCTGAGAATTTTGATCCGCAGAAAAATAAATTTGATGTAGTAATTATTGATGAAGCCAGCCAAGCAGATATACTGGCTCTTTCAGCATTATATTTGGGGAAAAAAGTAATTATTGTTGGAGATGATGAGCAAGTAAGCCCTGATACAGTGGGAATAAAAGCCGAAGAAATAAGTGCATTGATTGAACAACACTTACAAGGAGTTCCAAATAGTCATTTGTATAATGGAAAGACCTCAGTTTATGATATGGCCAAAGCAGCAGGCTTTAAGCCAATGATGTTAACTGAGCATTTTAGGTGTTTGCCAGAGATTATTGAGTTTAGTAATCAGTTGTCTTATAACGGAAAAATAAAACCTTTAAGGGATGCATCAACTGTTAATATAAAACCCTCTGTGGTTGAATGTAGAGTTCCCAATGCCTTTAAGACACCTAAAAAAATTAATGAAGTTGAAGCTGAGTATATTGCTTCTCTGATATGTGCTTGTGTTGCAGATGAAAATTACAGAGGGAAAACAATAGGGGTTATTTCACTGCTGGGACAGGAGCAAGCCTATGAAATAGAAAGGCTTTTACAAGTAAATTTAGACCCTAAAGAATATGAGAAACGTAGGATTCAATGTGGAACTGCTTCCCAATTCCAGGGGGATGAGCGAGATATAATATTCTTGAGTATTGTTGAAGGACCTAGTGAAAAAGGTGGCCCTGTAAGGCTATTGAGTGAAGATGGCAATAATGATGCTAATAGGAAAAAGTATAATGTTGCAGCAAGTAGAGCAAAAGATCAAATGTGGGTTGTGCATTCGCTAAATCCGGAAATAGATCTGAAGCCTGATGATATAAGACTTAGGTTGATTAAGCATGCCATTAATCCATCTATCGATAAAAATGAAGAAAAGCTTAAACATGCCGAGTCAGACTTTGAAAATAAAGTTATGAACATACTCCTTAACAAAGGTTATAAAGTAACTCCTCAGTGGAATGTTGGGGCATATAGGATAGATATGGTTGTTGAGGATGGAGATAAGCGTATCGCCTTGGAATGCGATGGTGAAAAGTGGCATACACTTGAGGATCTGCCGAAGGATTTAAAGAGGCAGGCCATTCTGGAAAGGCTAGGTTGGAGATTTATTAGAATCCGAGGAAGTGCGTTTTATAGAAATCCCAAAGATATAATGAAATGGGTTTTTGAAGAGTTGGAGACTTACGGCATAAGGCCCAATTACTTATCTGATGAAATAGATACCTCAGATCAGAATTCTATTGGAAGCAAGATAATTGATGGGATAAAAAGGCATGCTGAACAGATTCGTAGGGAATGGCATGGTGAAGAGGTTAATACTGAAGTTAATAATAGAGACAGAGCTTTAAATGTAATAGATATAAATACATACGTTAAAGATAGAACAGAAAGGGAAAATATTACGCAAATGGGTACCCAGGAGGCTTTATATCAGAAAGAAGAGAAGCAGGAGTTAAAGGTAATCAATGAGGATAAATTTAATATCTTTGGAGAGAGCTTTAAAGCGGAGCAGTTAAGTTTTGATTTGCCAGACTTAAATCTGACAAATAGACAGCTTTCCATCGAAGATTTGAACAGTTTAAACTTTCAGAGGGCTATTAATAAAGAACATACAGGCTTAAAAGAGGAGCAAGCAGAGACATCCTTAGATGAAAAAGCAAAAAATAAGCCAGATCAAGAGCTGTTGACAGAACAGCCTAATGAGAAGGATATTTGTAAACTCCTGAAAAGGAAAGGATATGAGTTTGTAGATAAAAGGTCACAGGGAGGTTCTCTTTGGGTTATTGGAGATGAAAAGCTTGGAAAGGAATTAAAAGCTTTTGCTGCTTTAGGCTTCAATTTCAGCTATACATCCAAAGGAGGGAGAGCAACAGGCCATAAGCCTGCTTGGTTTTCAAAGAATGGATGAAACAAACAATCATTAATGATTTGGATAAAATACTCTTAAAACGCCAAGTAGGAGGTTCATTATGATTAAGATTTGCTATATCTGTAATACGGAAATGGAAAAGAAAACTGTACCCATAAACACTGGATGGGGTCAATATAAGTTGACTGTAGAAGATGTTAGTTCATATGTATGCCCAAAATGTGGTGAAGTAGTGCTCAAAGGTAAAGATGCTATAATGCTGCAAAAACTGAGCAAGAGCCTGGCTGGTGCAGGAGATAAATAGAGACTGGGTTTATATATAGAATTATTATTATGTGGGTGAGGTACATGAGAATGGAAGAAAACTTTATAGACTATGTTAGGATTATTCTAAACTTTTATTCTTCGCTTGGTAAGGAAAAAGTTTTTAATGATAATCGATATTGCAATGGTAACTCTGATGCTATGGTTTATAGTAGGCTGGAACGTGTAGCTTTTAATCAGTTGGATGATAATGCTTCGGCAACATACTCAAGGTATGCTATATGGGCAGCAGATGTGCGTGAGATAATTAATGAAGTAATAAAAAGTATTGATAATAATGAGCTTGATGATGCAAAAGGGAAAATGATACTTGCATTAAATGCAATGGGAGCATACATTGATATTCAGTCTTTATTTGATTCTCAGCCTGGAGGTATGCAGTTTGACAGCCCGGAAGATATTATAAAAATATATGATAACTATAAAATATAAAAAATGACTATAGTGCAAGATTTACACCAAAAAGAAAGCTGATTTGTCCAAAAGAGGTTCAGACAATTCATTATATAATATAAGGTGAATCTGACATGTAGTTTTATTATGACTTATCATGTATATGATGCTTACTTCCTGTTAAGGAACACAATAGAGCGTTGAAGTACAGTTTAACACTGGAGAGAGAATTATCATGTCAAGTAGCAACATGCATATAAAAAGCTGTTTGCTAGATTATGACTAAGCTTGCTTGAGTACCTTTTTGGCAATTATAGTAAACTAAAATGTACTCATTATTTAATATTATTAACTGAGCTTTATAAAGTGAGGTAATACAAATGAAGGATGGAGAAAATAATCACATACATAATGCTGCCGATGGAGAAAGGAGTGCACTGATAGGATTTGTACCCCAGTACAAGATTGCAGCTAAACTTATATATGACGCTTTATTAAAAGGTACTTTTGAATGGATCGGAATTATGGACCCCGAAGCTGAGAAGCTGGATGATATTCAAATTGCAACACAGGGGAGATTGGATGCATATCAAGTTAAATGGGGAGAATTTGCAGGAGCAAAAACATTTAATGATATTATTAAACCGCAGAAAAGCAAAAACAAAGTTATCAAACCTCCACTAATTATGCAGCTTGCAGAAGGTTGGGAGGCTATGACCAGGATTCATACTGATAGAATTATAAATGTTCATTTAGTATCAAATGATATACCTTCTACAAACGATACAATTGTTTCAGATGACGAACCTCCTCGGTATAAACATTTCCAAGCGTTTTTAAGGGATTGCTGGGATGATAAAAATTGGATAAAAGATGGTTTTAGCGTAATCCCTAAGGGATGGAAAGCTGCTATAAACACAATTAAAGATGTTACTTGCTTTGATGAAGAGAAATTTTTACTCTTTGTAAAGGATTGTTATTTTGACTTCAATTACCAAATTTTTGAACCAGAAGATCAGGAATCAGTAACACTACAAAGAAGAAAAGATAAAAATGAAATATTTAAATTTCTAATGAATGCTGCTGGTGGGCAAAAAAGGATTCTTAAAATTACTTGCCAGGAACTGTTAAAATCTTTAGGATGGGAAAATAGATTTAAGTTTAGATTTCCGCATGAATTCTGGGTGGATGAAAAGACTTATCAACCTATTTTATCAACCATTAATGACATTGAACAAAGTCTCAATAGTTTTAATAATGGCTACCTTGCACTAATTGGTACGCCCGGCTCTGGTAAATCAACAACACTTACTCAGACCTTCAGATATAGAAAAGGCTATAGAGTTATCCGCTATTATGCATATATAAAAGATGATACGCGTTTAGGAAGAGGTGAATCTTTAAATTTTCTACACGACTTAGTTTTAGCACTGAAGAATCATGGTATAAGAGGGAAAGGTAAAGCATTTCCAGAGAGTAGAGAAGAATTATTAGAAGTCGTGGGTTCTCAGCTCTCAGAATTAAGATCAATGTGGCAAGTAGATGGAATTCGCACAATTATTATAGTAGATGGACTAGATCATATAGAAAGAGAACAATCACCGGAAAGAACATTATTAATGGATCTACCTAATCCAGAAGCAATACCAGAAGGTACTTTGTTTATTCTTGGTACACAAAAGATTGATTTAGCTGGATTATCACCAAATATACAAACACAACTGCAGCAAGAGGGACGTACCTTAACGATGAATCCATTAGGGCGTACTGATGTTTTTAATGTCATCGATTCTATTGAATTTCCTATTGAATTAACAAATATTCAAAAGGATACGATATTTAAACTCTCAGACGGGCACCCACTGGCTCTTCATTACTTATTGCAAAAACTAAAAACTTATAGGATGCATGATGAAATAGATACAATTCTTAATTCATCTAATCCTTATACTGGACATATCGATCAAGCATATGAAGTGTATTGGAAAAGTATATCATCTGATAAAGATATCAGGGAATTATTAGCACTTATTTCGAGATTACGAGGAACAATAGACTTAATTGAGGTCGAAAAGTGGTTTGGACTAACAATTGTAGAACGTTTTATTATACAGACAAAGCACTTCTTTAGAGTGGATAATTTTACCCGTTGGCACTTTTTTCATAATAGTTTTAGACAATTTATATTGCAAAAGACAGAACGAGATTTACTTGGGAGAGATCAGAATAGTCACTTCCATAAACAGCTTGCACACTTTGCTTCAAATAATGATGCCGACGTTGAATGGTCATGGGAAAAATTGTATCATTATTCGTGTGCCGGAGAAGACAAGAAGACTATTGAGATTGGACAACAGGATTATTTTAGAGAACAATATTATTCACTTCGGCCATTGGATGACATCATAGATGATATAACATTGTGTCTTAAAGCTGCTGCAAAAGAGAATGATGGTTTATGTGTAATACGACAATTTCTCATAGAAAAGGAACTCAGGGAGAGAGATGAGAATATTAATGACGTTGACCTCCCAAGGTTGTTATTGGAACTAAATGGCGTAGATGCAGCAATCAAGCATATAATACACGGTAAAGAGTTAAGAACTTCGCAGGCAAAAGCACTTGAATTTTGTAGTTTGTTAATTGAAAAAGGGGCATATGAATCAGCAAGGAATATTTTCAATGTTGCAGAGCCTGTTGAATTATTAAATGGCTCACAAGGTGTAGATACAATAAAAGATGGAAACATTCAAGCCGTAAAAAAGTGGGCAGAAGTTGCACACTATTTTCGTCCGCTAACCCAAGTTTTTAGAGCTATTGAGCAGCTTCGAGGAGATAATAGGCGGTATAACTACTATGAAGATCCAGAAGAAGAAAAACATCATATCCAAAGTAGTGTATTACGGGTATTATCCAAAAGCATTTCCGAAAGCAGAGATAGAAAAAAGATGTGTGAACTTACAGATTATTTATGCTTAAAGGAATACGATGATATTTTGTTGGAATTGGATTTTGGCCTTTGTATGAAAAGCGAAGATCAGAATGAAGTTGAATGTGCTTTAGAACGAATAATTACATGGGCTACAAATACTGATATAGATGATGAGGACAAATTATTAATTGCGGAATTTTTCATTAAGCATAGAAATGATACAAAGTCTGCATACAAATGGGTAGAAAATATTGAGCAACCAGAACTATGTAAAAGCGAAAAAATAGGGTGGGATAATAAAACACTGTCATCTTTTTCACATAGAATTCGATTGAATCGTATATTGGCGGCTTTAGGCATATATGTAGATCCTGTGAAAATAATACCAAATACCACTGACGAAAGGCAATTTGGAATTGTACTTTTTGAAAGAATGCTTATTAGATTATCAACGATATGGGGAAAGGCCTGGGCCGGAGAAACGCTTACACCAGGAGAAGTTATCAGAGAAGTACGGCCTGCTATTATAATATTTAATAGAAGTTATGATGAAACAAGAGACTGGAACCCGTGGTATCAAATAAGGCAGGTGGCTATTGATTATTTCAGATTCCTAATCCGATCAGTAGCTGCACATGGAATTGAATGTGTTGTTGCTATTGCTGATGAATTTAATAAGCAATGGCAAGATAAAGAAACAAAGAAGTATTGGCCAACAGAATGGCAAAGACATATATCATTAAATATATATAAACATGATCATTCATCGGATAGGCTGATTAACCAACTCTGCTTAATTGAATCACAAATGGATGTGTTGGATGATATTTACAGTAGAGTAAACGGGATGATGGAGCAAGCTTTTGCTTGGATTGAGGCTGGAGAATGCGACCGGGCAAAAAGCTTAATTCCTATGATAATCAATGCCTCATTTGGGATATATAATGATAAGGATAGCCAGTTTAATAGGTGGGTAGATTGGTTAGAAATAGTCAATGATATCCATAAGGAAAATTCAGAGGAGAGGATTAAAAGATTTGCTGGTGCATTAGCTGTGCTTGAGCAGGCGGGACGGGGGTGTGATGTTCAAGATGGAGCCGCTAAACTTATAGAGATAGCAGCAAAAAGGCATTGTGGGTATGCATTTTATCTTCGCTCATGGTTAATGGATCACCACGCTATTCATTATGTAAGTTCACTAGAAGGAATTATACTTGCTGCTTTAAAAGAAACTGAGCCTCCAATAAAAGTTATATTCAGCTTAGTAAATCATTTGTTGATTCCAGTACAGAATAGTGCGTCCGAGGAAATAGCTGAGTTGCTTGCTTTAAAATGCTGTCAGTGTTTATCAGAGAAAGAGGCATTAAGTACTATACAAACTCTAATACAGGCAATAGAAACAAAGGCCTTTCCAACCGAAAGATTTATTTGGTGGGATGGGATATTAAAAGGATTAAAAGCTACAGGCGTTAATGCAGAATGTGTTGAGAGTAAAATTAACGAAAAAAGTGTTTTAGCACAAATAGAAAGTAAGCCTAAAATTGCTTTGTTAAGTGGGAAAAAGTTAACTGAAGCAGATGCAGAAAAAAGAGTCATTAATTATAGCTCGTTACTGACGCTTTTAGATTCTATTAAGGATTCTGAGCATATGTCTTTGGAGAAGATTTTATTAAGAGTTATTGATAACTTGACATATGAACAAGTGAATATAATATATAATAGGTTAAACAATTTTGATCGAAATTCAGGTGCCATAATGTATCTTGCGAAGAGAATGGCAAGTACAGGTCACAAAACGGAAGCAATAAAGATAATTCAAGAAGAATACAAGCGTTCTCCTAGCTCAGGATGGGATGTTCACTATGATGGAGGTAGTAGACTCCAAATTATTGAAACCCTTATATCCATAGATGCCGATTATGGTAGGGTTATAGCATTGAAATCTTTAATAAATGACTATATTTCAGATGTGAGATATCCTGAGAATTTTATTCGTAATCTCAACAGGCTATTAAATGTCCTTTTCGATATTGTACCAGTCGTAGAAGTATGGAGTGAATTAGAAAGGCATATATATCAGCTTTATGACTTTTCAAACGCTGAAGACTACCCTGAAATTGCTATGGAGAGCATAGAGGAATTAAGCTTTTCAGAGATGTTAATAAAAATTATGACAAATGATTATTTATTATCTGTTGCAGAAATAAGGGAAGAGGCACACGGAGCTATATGTGATGCTGCCTTTTCGAACACTGCAGATCATATTCTGAAAGCACGGTTATTAAAATTGATGAATGATGATGTTAGAAGCCAAAGTAGTGCTCTTGCAGTTTTAGAGGCAGTTATGGCCAAACGCAGTGATTTTGTTAGCGGCTTTAATAATGAAATAATCCAATTGTGCAGACATCGAAATTGTATTGTAAGAAACTTAGCTCTTAGTATAGCGGATTTATTGGATGTTTACATAGAAGAGGAATGTGGCGAAAAAGAGCTACCACCAGTATATAAAATTGAGTTGCCAGAACTTCAAATGACTAAGTGGACATATCCTTTAGATGTTTCAGCTGAAGATGATTTTGGAAAGCACATAAATGATCCGATTGAGAGTGTACGTCCATTTCTAGATTATTATGAAGTAATAGCAGAATATACTGATATACCATTGCAGAATTTAATTGCAAGAGCCTCAAGAATAATAAACTCAAGGGAAATGACAAATAAGTATATCATGTTCTCAGAAAGTGAACTAAGGTCATGGTTACAAGCAGCAGAATTAAAATTAGCTTTTTATAGGCCTGGAGCTATTGGTGCATTATATACACTAGGGTATATTATTGGTGAACTTATTGATGCTGCCTTTTTGGATACTTCTGATTTTATGGGTTTAATCATACATGATCCGGTTCTTTCAGTTACCAAACCAGTACCAAGGCCTGTAGAAGTGCTGCTTCCAGAAATTGTTGATAAGGAACATTTTTTTCAAAAGGAAGATTGGATGAAAAAAGGGAGGGAAGACCTGTCTTTAATTTTAAATTGTATGGATAATGGTAATATTATTCTTGGAGAACTAAGTCGTTTCATAAACTTAAACTGGGAAAAACCAACAGAATATCGTTTGTCAATGGTTTGTCATCCAGATTGGCCGGAATTACTTGATATCGAGGATGCCTATAACTTTTTCCCTTATAGCAGTGGTTGGTATGCAAGGGAATACCCATATTTGGATAATGTGGCAAATAAGTTTTCTGCAGTAATATACTCACAACCACTGCAAGTTGAAATTGGAAAGACAGAATGGTTAGCGTTTAATCCATGCCTTGCATTTCATTTAGGATGGAAGCTCAGTACAGAAGGGTTATTTCGCTGGGTTAATAAAAATGGAGAAATAATGGTCGAAAGTATATATTGGAAGGATGGGCCTATTAATCGATTACCGCCAAGAATGGCGGAAATATGTTCTGAAGGTTGGATAGTAGCTGCATCTAAAAAAGCAGCTGAATTGATTTCCAACAGAATAGGAAATGCCATATACTTAAAAGCCTTGGTTCGTCAGCACAGCAATCGTGATGAAAGAGATGTTAGTAGAAACAGTATCACGCAAAGAGAAAAATGGAAACATACTAAAAATGTATGATAAGTAGTAATAAAAACTAAACACTTTAAAGTAGAAATACTATGCTGGTAAGTAGATTAAGAAATGGAGAACCGAAAAATGAAAAAGGATGAACACCTTCTAAGTATAACTGAGCTAAGGAATATCCTTAAACAGTGGAGCCGGGAGTCACTGATTGACCTGCTTGTAGATTGTTACAAAATAAACTCACAAGTGAAAGAATACATTTCTGCAAAATATGCCGGTCAGGATACAATAGAACATATATTTGAAACCTATAAAAATAAAGTGCATGATGTATTCTTTCCAAGGAGCATGAGTGCTCAGTTCAAAATAGGAGAAGCCAGAAAAGCAGTCAACGATTTTAAGAAGATATGTTCGGATGAAAAACTTGTGATTGACCTGATGCTGTATTATGTAGAAATGGGTGTTGAGTTTACAAACACATATGGAGATATCGGCGAGAGCTTCTATAACAGTGTGGAAAGTATGTATCAATCTGTTATAGCTGCAATTAATAAGCATAAGAATCCGGCAACCTTTAATATGCTTAGCAAGCGGCTTAAAGCTGTAGTTGATGATACCGACGGAATCGGCTGGGGATTCCATGACAACTTAAGTGATATGTATCATGATATTAAGTGGCTTGATGCAGGAGATATTGATGTTGACCTTGCAGCTTTGCAAACAACTAAGACATATATATCCTCAAGGCTTGAGAAAAGAAAGAATTTGCCGGGCATTGACGGCAGTAAGCTGAATATTGAGGAAATTACAAGTAGAGTCATTGATGCTGATGAAATCTTTTTAGACAAAATGGACAAGCAGGGTAGAAGTTACAGCAATGACGAAGAGTATGATTTTATTGTTAAAAAAACAGGATTTGCTACAGAACTTATAGAACTTATTCTTTGGCAGAGATACTGCTATGAAATGGAGAACGATTTTTGGCAATATACTGAAGGTGAGTGTAAAAAGTGCGGAAACAATAAGCTTTATCTAAAGGAAGTTCCTGGGGAAGATTATGCAGACAGGGTTGTTTGCAAAGAATGTGGAACGGAGCTTTCAAGAGATTAGGCCGGAATGTGAGGAATGAAGATGAAACCTGTAAAACTGAAAGACATTGTAGACGAAATGGAAATGCAGATGGATGAGTACCACAAATACTTAAATAAGGAGACCGGTGAAATAGTCACCGTTAGCACAGAGGAACTTACCATTGCAGAAGAATCTGAAGAAGATGACGACTTTTCAGAGTATCCAGATTGGCAACGGGATTCCATCAAGGATGCACTGGATGTAATAGTAAACTGGGAAAACTACATTGAATTGCCGGATAAGTGGGAAATAAACGAATACGACATCATGGAGGAGTTCTGTGGATCTATTAGGAACGACAGGATAAGCAATGTTCTTTATACTGCCATTCAAGGTAGAGGAGCCTTTAGAAGGTTTAAAGACGCAATAATCCGGTTTGAAGTTGAAGATGACTGGTACAAGTTTCGTGAAGAAGCATTAAAGCAGATTGCCATTGAATGGTGTGAGGAAAACGAGATTAAATACATTGTTTGACAGAGAAGAAAAGTAAAATATGATGCTGAGGAAACAAAAATATGCCAAGAAGAAAGTTAATCTGCCCAAAATGCGGTTCAACCAATGCACTAAATATTATATACGGCATGCCTGCACCTGAAGCGATAGAGGCATCCCGAAGGGACGAAGTTATTCTTGGTGGCTGTAGTGTGCTGCCAGATAGTACATTGCATATATGCAGGGACTGTAATTATGAATGGGAAAAATATTGCGAAATCAGTATTTTGCCTTCTATTATATATATCAAAGCTTATATAGGTGGTTTTTGGGGGCCTAACTGCCGTATTGAGGCTGATGCAATAAATGGAAAGCTTAAGAGTAGCTATACTCACTGTGATCAGGAAGAATTCGCAGATGATGAGATTGACATTGCTCCTGAAGCCTGGAAGGGATTGCTGAGAGCTTTAAAAAACTGTGATTTTGAATACTGGGTTGATAAATATGAGGATCCCCATATTTGTGATGGAACTCAATGGAGTGTTGAAGTACAACTTGATACTGGAAAAAAGATAATGAAATATGGGAGCAATATGTTCCCTGGTAGGTGGAAACAATTCTGCAGGGCAATGACTAGATTTTCAGGAGTAAAATATAAATGATATGAAATAGTCTCTGCTCTATGGCGTTAATAATAATGGGCAAAAATGAACAATTAGCTGATTGTTTTAATATTTTTCTAAAATTCTAACTTTGATACTCATTATTTCTTCCAGGGTTTAAAATAGAAAACCAATACTATTAAAACTATTAGATGCTCGTATGAAAGGAATGCCGATAAATTTAATAAAATTAATAAATAATTTTCGTATAATAGTCAAATAATAGTGTTAATAATCATAACATGTATTGATAAACAAATTGCATGGTGTTATAATAATTAACACATGGGGGAGGGTTTCTAGTGATTATAAATTTTAACAGCGAACTGTTTGTACAGAAACTAAAAGAATTTAAAGGCAATAAATCGCAAAACGATGTAGCCAACGAACTTGGTATAAACAATAGGTCAACTATTTCACTATTGGAGAATGGTAAGCAGATACCATCTCTTGAGGTACTGCAAAAATTATGTGAGAAAGTAAATTTGCCAGTTGATACTTTCTTTATGAAGGAAACGCAAAGCCCTGTTCTAATGATGATGGGACAGTTAAAAGAAACAGATAGGTCAAAACTTGAAAATGTAATCAACAGGATTAAGATTAGGGAAAAGTATATTGCTATTAGCAAAAGGTGTGACAATTAATGAATGATTTATTTTATCAAGCCTTTATAGAGAAGTATTCTCAAGAAAGGTATGATTTCAGCATCAATGCTTTGGAACCTGATGAAGTAAATCAGGTTAAAAGTCTTGCACAAGAAAAAAGACATGAGTTTGGAATAGCACCTATAGGGACTGATATATTTAGATTTATTCGAGATAAAGAAAATAATATTTACTTTGAGAAGGAGTCGTTTGATAACAATGATCTGGATGCTATGTTATATCTACCAGATCCCAATAAAGATAATGCATACATTATTTTAAACTCAAGTCAGCCATTAATTAACCAGATTTTTGCCACTGCACATGAATACTACCATTATATCAAAGATCTGGAATATGTTCGTAAAAACCCAAAAGTATGCTCGTTGTCGAGTTTGAAGGATAAAAGTGAGCAAAAGGCAAGTAGATTTGCTGCAGAATTCTTACTTCCAGAATCTTCATTAAGAAAGTCAATTGAGAGATGGCTTTTATTAATAAAAAAAAGAAATTTTGGAGATGCAGAATTTAATGAAGTAGCAGCATTGTGTTACTGTTTGACGGTACAATACTGTATGCCTTTAAAAGCTGTGATGTTCCGTATATATGAAGAAGGATATATTGATGATATTTCAGTATATCTATCAAATTATAATTTTATAAAACAAACCCTTAAGGAAAGTAAGACGCAGTTTGCAAAAAGAATACAGGAATTAATGGCTACAGAGAATCCATATATTTATGAGGTCATGTACAGGTTGATTCCCAAAGCATATAATACTGGCTATGTCTCATTAGATAAAGTTGAAAGTGATGTAAGCCAGCTAGGCCTTGTTATGGACAATATGATGGAGTTTCTTGACATTAAAGACTGTGAAGATGAAGAGGAAATAGATGATAGCTTAAGAGAAAGCTTACTAATAAAGTTAAGTGAGATGGGGCAATAATGAATAAGCTTAGTGCAGTGCGGTCAAGTCCGGTAATACTGGATGCCTGTGTATTGATGGTTGGGATTGATAAACAGAATAAGGACATTAATTACAGCTTTGAAAATATGAGGGATTCCCACTTGCAGGCATTATTTGAATATTCACAGAATATCAAAATTCATGAATTTGTTATGGGTGAGCTTGATCAAAAACGGCAAGATTTTATTAAACAGTATATTGGGAAAAATGTAGAGGTTGTCAGTGAGGGAGACTTATACGGTAAAGATCCACAGTACACAACATTGTTTAATAAAATTGCCAGACATGAATTGTTTAACTATAGAAGAGACGAAACTCACAACCGTGGTGAAGTATACAGTCTTGCATATGCTGCATTTCATAATATTTCTTACTTTTCTACACGAGATGGTAGTGCAATGATTGTACTTGATGAAATGCCTGAGCTTAGTGATATTGAATTGGTTGGATTTGAATATGTGTTAGCAATAGGGTTTCTCATAAGTAAATGTAGAAATAAAGATATGGATAAAAGACTAAAGTCATTGTATAAAGCGTACTGCGAGCCAAGTATAAGGCGTGGAGTTATACCTCATACTTTTGCTGAGTTTCTTAATTCATTAAAATAAAACTCAGTAATTAAGGCTGAGACAAAAGGAAGATTAAAAAGATAACCACATAGGATAGGGGTAAGATAATTCCAATAGGGTTATGCCTGGTATTGTGAAGATGAATAACATTTCTTAAAGAAGGTAGTGTATTTCTCATGAGCAAGAGTTGCTATATCTGTAATGGGGAAATGGAAAAGAAAGCTATATCTATAAACACTGGATGGGGCAAATATAAATTAATTGTAGAAGGTGTTAGTTCATATAAATGCCCCAAATGTGGAGAAGTTGTTCTTGAAGGCAAAGATGCTATTATGCTACAAAAACTGAGCAGAAGTCTGGCTGATCTAGAAGATCAGCAGAAACCAGATATTTTGAACTTGACAGAAGTCGCAAAGTTACTTACAAATAATAATCAGACTACATATTAACAGACAAATAATGCACAATTATCCGTTGAAAGGCAAAATGGTTGTATCTAAATTATAGTTGAAAAGGTATGTATAATGTAGTATTATGAAAACGTCCGGTAGGAAGTATGATTTTTTATAGCCCGGTAGGGAGCAAAATAAATAATGTTACGATTTTCTTGGAATTGCGGTGGATGTCTGCGGACTACACCTCGGGGAATTGGATGCGTCTGGTTCCCTTTGAATTTATAACTTTGTTATGGATAAAAACAGTGAATTGATTAAGAAGTTTCTTGTGAATTGCCGTAAACTCTTACTGCTGGACACAGCTTCTGAGCATCCGAAAAAGTGAAATGGTTTACAAATGGTTTACTTTTTATAAAATCATGGGTATTACAAGCCTTCAAATGCAGTAATATCAATCCTTCTACGGATCACATCGAAATTTGAGCGCATCCATGGTAAAGATGAGGTCACAGTTCGATTCCGATTGAGGGCTCCACATTACAAGGCACTGAAATAAAAAAGTGCAACAATATTGCAACAACCGGAGAAAAATAAAAGTGCTTGATTCAAAAACACTGAATCGAGCTTTTTTATTTTTCCCCGGGCATTATCAAATCTTCTCATAGGCATCAAAAACAACAAATCCTCATTATGGTAATTAATCACTGTTGATATCTTGTGAAACTCATGCTCGCCAACAGGGTATTATTTTGTCGAACAATGGATGTAAAAAATACCAAAAACCTGGAGGAATTTATGATATAATATCCTCATAAATGAGGATATTATATGTCTCCGGCGAAATTTATGTGCGTGTGAATATTTTTGCTTCGCAAAAAACGCACATGCACAATAATATCATGAATTTTAACAAATTCATGATATTATAAACGAAGTTAATAATATTGGAATTCTAAGTAACCGGAATATGATAGATTGAAACTCATGGGTTATGAGTTGTTGAAAAAAGAGATACAAGCGAAGAAGAAAGCTGGAATATAAATTTGAGAAAAGAGAGTACTGTGGATTAGGTGGGAAGCTACCAACATTCACATCTTGTCTATACTGGGAAGTTAAATGAATAGAAAATTTTATTCGACGGAGATGAGGAAATGAAGAATTTGCCAGAGATATGTATCTGGGTATATCAAGATTTACTTGAATTACCTTCTGAGGAAACAGATATTTATGAATATAAATCAAGCAAAGTATCTTTAGATCAACTTAAAAATAAGATATCTAAAGCAGCATCAGCCTTTTGGAATTCAGGTGGTGGAATATTTATTGCTAGAGTTAACGATGAAGGGAAAGTTGATGGTGGTATACCATGTAAAAACGGAAAACAAAGTATTAGGGATTGGGTAGATAACGCAATAAAACTGACTGAGCCTATAGGCAATTATGAAGTTTATACAATAGAGACAGCTAATGAAAGTGATAATATTGAAGAAGATAATGTTGTTCTCATCGTTAAGTTTAATGAAAGCAATCTAGTTCCGCATATGGCTTATGATAAGAAATACTATATAAGAATAGGAGCTCACTCTGATGCAGCAAGCCACTTTTTAGTCGAAGCGCTACGTTCTTTAAAAAATATTTCAAGACCAAATCTGAGAGGAATAATGAAATATCATCCAACTAAGCCAAGGATAGAAGAATTAGTAATTGTTTCAATCAATGATTCTGTTGCATTAGATTTAAAACTTACATTTGATCCATTTCCTGTAGCAATAGGATAACACTTTGCAGAAGATTTTCCGTTAGAAATAGCATTAATTGATAAAAATAATCCGTTTAGGATGGAGATATCTGGTTTGGGGTTTAGAGACCAGGCTTTTGGTAATGAACCGGTAAAACTTATTTTACGCTATAAAGATGTTATTGGGAATGAATATACAACAGAACAGATTATAAGTCCACAAAAGAATTTACAGCCGATGTCAATCGGTGAAGATATTTATGAGAAACTAACGAAGGCCATTGATAAACTTGCTAACAAGCTTTAAACAAATTAATTGGGTTTAATTCAAATAAGAACCTGGGTCCTTACACAATCTTCCTATCATTATCCATAAAACTTGAGCGTTACTGAACTTCGCTGAAGGCTAATAATCAGAAGTTGCTATTAGCTGTGATGTAATGAAATAAATGCCTATAATAATGAAAACAGGTATAGGTAGCCAGATTGATGCTGTTACAGTAGTAAATTTCATATGAGAGAAGGTGTAATCTATAATATATTTAAGTAGCTTTTTATTATCTAAGGAGACAGTAAGTAATCCGAATATTTATCCATACAATGTGTTTGCTGATAAAGTAGAGAAATCATTATTCTTCAGTCCAATTACAGTATTATATGGCAATAATGCGTCTGGGAAATCTACGATGCTGAATATTATGGCAAATAAGTTGCAGATTGAAGGACAAGAGTATGCCACCAGCAATCAGTATGGAATTATTCATTATTTCACAAAGTTCATAGATGAATGCAGATATACTTTAGGTGAAGATGAAGACGGCAGGCAGATTGGCAGACTTCCTCGGGGAAGCAGGTATATTAAAAGCGAAGATATTTTATATGAAATAAAGAAAATACAACAGGAACAAATTCTAGGTGATGGATACATATATGAACACATTAGGCGAGGGATGAATAAGGAACAAATAGAACAATTAAAAAACTCCGATAAGATGAGAAAGCAAATGGAATTTTTAAAATTTGCACAGGAAAAGTATTCGAATGGAGAGACTACTATACAAATGTTGGATGATTATGTTGAATCGGATGCGCTTTACTTGTTGGATGAGCCTGAGGTATCCTTGTCACCGGCAAATCAAACATTGTTAGCTGAGAAGATAAATAAAATGTCAAGGCTTTTGGGATGTCAGTTTATTATTTCTACGCATTCACCATTTATGCTGGGGACATTAAATGCAAAAATCTATAATCTTGATTCAAGGGAATTAGAGGTGACAAAATGGACAGATCTTGAGAATGTGAGGTATTCCTATGATTTTTTTGAGAGGCATAAGAAAGAGTTTGAATAATAAGTTTCGCATGTGACCTGCCTACAAGGGGATACCAGAGGGGTACGACATCTTTTTTGTCCTCTCGAGCTCACTCTGTTCGCGGAAACATTTTAATTGGAAAACGGTATGATATGAACTAACGATTATTTATATTTTGGACAGGAGATGATATTTTTGAAAAAACTTATATTTGTTTGTGGAGCAAGTGGTATCGGTAAATCGACAACATGTGCTGCTTTATATAAACAATTAGACAATTCGGCATTAGTTGACAGTGATTACTGTAGAATGATTAATCCGTTTGAATTTTCAGATGAACTTAAGGAAGTAGTTACAAACAATATGTTCACTATGTTGCGTAATTACATAAATTGTTCCACTATAAATAACATAATATTTTTATATGGATTTCATGGACCAAGGAAACAAATATTTGATAATATTATTAGCCAGCTATCTGAATCAGGCTTAACATATACATTTGTGCCAATAATTTTAGAATGCGAGGTTGAAGAAAATATTCGTAGGGCAAGAAATGATGGCCGCCATGAACAACGTATACAATATGGAATTGAAATGTCTAGAAACATTTATAATCAATACGATTATCCTCGTATCGATATAACACATTTAACTGTTGATGAAGCAGTTAAAAAAATGATAGAACTTATAGGCTAAACAGTATAAGCACAATGGGAAGTTGACAGAAATAGTACAATTTTACATAATTTGACGGATCTGAGGAGTAAAAATTCTTCGGAATAAAATGCGACAAATCCTTTCAAAATAGTGCTAAATATGGTATAATTAAACTATACAAACATAGTAAAAT
>OFEK01000657.1_pt1 | contig 32057 bp, 30 predicted proteins | sample 1521131 | NCBI WGS metagenome assembly OFEK01 (sample SAMN05720209, study PRJEB24109) | activated sludge metagenome | isolation source: Anaerobic digester | place: China | collected 2015-12-16
CGTAGTCGCCCACCAGCACCGAGAGCGCCTGCGCCGTCCCGCCGGCGCTCCGGATCGGCCCCGCGTAGTAGATCTTGAGATAATCGGTCCCGTCGTCGTTCTTCCCGAGGCTGACCTTCGCGATACCCTCCGTCGGGGCGGCCACCACCCCTTCGGTCAGGAGCGCCATCGCGCCACGGATGGCGTGGTCGAGGATCTCCTCCGTCGTGGTCTCGCCAAACATCCTCGCTGCAAAATCGTCGCCTATCCGGAGGGCCGCCTCCTCACGGGACATCTCCGCCTCAAGTTCGCGGATCCGGGCCGCGATGCCCGGATAGCCGAGGAGCGCCTCGACACGATCGGCAAGGTCGCTTGCTACCGGGATCTCGATCTCCGTTCTCGGATCGAGTCCCCGGGCCCGCGCGGCAGCGGCGAGTGCCATGGCGGAATCAAGCCCGGCCGCGAGGTTTTCGAAGTATCGCTCGATAGCAGGTGAGACCTCCATACAGGAACTATTGAGCCCTTCACGCATTTAGAGACATCTTACCGGGTGCAAAGTCCCGCCGGCAGGGAGATCTTCGATCCCGGAGAGTACGGGGATGGGGTTGAGACCCTGCAGGCGATCACCCGCCGCCTCAACCGAGAAAAAATCGATTGCCCGCACCCTGCAGCAGGAAGAGGCCAATATCACCTTTTTCCGGACCGGTCAGTTTCCAGCGCTCCGGTGAGAGGTTCGGCACCCGTCTCTCCCATCCTGCAGAGGAGGAGCGCAGCGCGTTCCTGGGTCTTCGGGTCCGGGCTCTGCATCAGACGGAGGAGCGGTTCGACCGCCGGCTCGCCGATCTTCATGAGGGCCATCGCGGCAAACGGTTGGAGGGCCGGGTCGGCGCACTCGATGATATCGATGAGAGGTTCGACGGCGGCCTCTCCTATCCCGGCCAGGGCCGCCATGGCGTATCGTCGGAAATCACGGTTCTCCCCGGCCCGCATCGCCGCGAGGAGGGGATCGATCGCAGCCTCACCGATCTGCACCAGTGCCCGGGCGGCATACCACCGGAGGTCGTTGTCGCCGTCAAGCATCGCGGCAATCAGCGGTTCGACCGCCACGGCCCCGCTCGCCCCGAGTTCGGCGGTCGCCGCCCGCCGCACCGCAAGAGGGCCCCGCCGGAGGTCGGCAACCAGTTCATCAATCCGGGTCTCGTCAGTCATACCGTTCAGGTGCATCTTCGTCGATGTTATGTCTTCCTGATGCTGCCGAGCGCTTTCCGGGCCTGTTCTCGCACCTCCTCCCGCGCATCGTCGAGCGCTCTTATCAGAGCGTCGACAGATCCGGGATCGTCTATATCGCCGAGAGCCGCCGCCGCTCCCCTGCGGATGCGCCAGTCATCGTCATCGAGCGCTGCAATAAGCGGGGCGACGGCGGGTTTCCCGATCTGGCCGAAGGCGGCGGTCACCCCCCGCCGGACGTCCGCCTCGTCGGCCCGGGTGGCCGAGAGGAGATCGGGGACGGCAGGCTCCCCGATATCCCCGAGAGCGACCGCTGCCCGGTGCCGGACCTCCTCGTCCGGGTCGCGGAGGGCGTCGATGAGAGCCCCGGTGGCGCTCTCGCCCCCAAGCCTCCCGAGCGCCAGCGCCGCGCTCCCCCGGACCCGGGCGTTCCCGGTGGAAAGACCGGTGATGAGCATCTCCCGCGCGGGTTCCCCGATAGCCGCAAGCGCGAGGGCCGCCCTGCTCCTGACGTAGGCGTCATCATCGTCGAGCGCCTTTGCGAGCGCCGGAACAGCCGCCGGGTCGCCGATATCGCCGAGAGCGACCGCGGCCATCCATCGGACATCCACATCCTCGCTCTGCAGGCTCCCTGCAAGCGGTTCCACGGCCGGCGAACCCAGCCTTCCGAGTGCTTCCGCCGCCTTCCAGCGTACGCCGCTCTCCGGATCGCGGAGAAGGGCGGCGAGGGGCAGGACCGCAGCGGGATCGCCCGCGTTGCCGAGGCACCCGGCCGCCTCGTAGCGGGTATCCGGGTCCCGGCTCGACAACCGGGCTATCAACCTCTTCGTGCTCCGGTCGCATGCGACCGGCCCGGATTCGCCGGCATGGAAATGTTTCTCCTCAGTTCGCCGGCCCACGACCTCGAAGAAGTACCCGAGGACGTAGGGAATGACGATGAGCATCCCCGCACGCACGAGCGTCTCCGCACCCACATGTCCGGTGACGATGTACGTAGCGACGATGTGGAGCACCGCGACCAGTATCCCGGGGTATACCGCATGCCGCCGGTACCAGTACGCGGTCGGGATGAGCACGAGGTAGAGGAGATCGGTGTACGCGGCATCGATACCGGTGAGCACGCGAGCGATGGCCCCCAGGAGGACGATGAGCACCGCAGTCAGGACGATGACAGCGGGTCTGCTCCATGTCGATCCTGCGGGCTTCATTCCCATGCATGAGATCTGGCTGTGCAAATAAAAGGATGTGCCGGGATTGCCATCCCGGCTCGCGGTCTCACCGCTGCCGCACAGCCGCGGCCTCTACCTTCCCGCCGGCCTCTGCAAGCTTCTCAAGCGACGCCCTGACGAACGCGGGTATATCGTCCGGCTGCCGGCTCGACACCAGGTTGCCGTCGACCACCACCTCCTGGTCGACGTACTCCGCACCGGCGTTCTTGATATCCTGGGCGACGGATCTCCAGCCGGTGATCCTCCGGCCGGAGAGGGCCTGCGCCGTGATCAGGAGCTGAGGCGCGTGGCAGATCAAGAGAACCGGTTTGCCGCTCTGGACGAACTCCTGCACGAACTTCACGGGCGCATCGTGGGCCCGGAGTTTGTCGGGCGAGTAGCCGCCCGGTATGAAGAGTGCATCGAAGCTATCCACCGATACGTCGGAGACGGCCCGGTCGATGGTGACCTCTGCCTCCCCCTTCTTGCCGTGAACGGTCTCTCCTGCGGAGAGGCCGACATGGACGAGATCGTGGCCGGCCTCACGAAACGCCGCGGCGGGCTCTGTGTACTCGACATCCTCGAACATATCCGTTATCAGGACTGCTATCCTGCTCATCGTCATTCCTCCCGGGGACCGGATCTCGGCCCGGTTGCTATCGAACCCCCCGGGGGGATATAATGTTACCGGCGAGAGCCGGGTTGCTGCAGTCACCGAGACGACATCTCTATCTATTTATGGCCCGCCGCAAAACCGAAAAAGTATGATCGTGCCGACCGGGGACCGCGAGGAGGCCCTTCCTGCCGAATGGTATACCCTCTCCTCAGATGAGGTCGAACAGACGCTCGGCACCGGCCCGCATGGCCTCTCTCGAGAGGAGGCGGAGGCGCGCCTCCAGCGCTACGGGGCAAACGTCCTCCGCGAGGAGGAGCGGGAGACGCGCCTCCAGGTCTTCCTGCGCCAGTTTGCAAGCATCCTGATCGTCATCCTGATCGTTGCCGCGGTGGTCTCGTTCTTCGTCGGCGAACCACAAGACGCCGCCGCCATCCTCATCATCGTCGTCCTGAACGCTCTCCTCGGCTACTCCCAGGAGTGGCAGGCCGGGGAGGCGATCGAGGCGCTGCGGCAGATGCTCGTCCAGAAGGCCGTTGTCATCCGCGACGGGAAGCAGCAGGAGATCGATGCATCCGGGATCGTGCCGGGGGATCTGGTCGCTCTCGAGATGGGGGACCGGGTGCCCGCCGACCTCTCGCTCGTCGAGGCAACGTCGCTTCAGGTGGACGAGGCCCCGCTGACCGGCGAGTCCTCTCCCGTCGATAAGGCGACGGGACCGCTCACTCCGGAAACCCCGCTTGCCGAACGGAGCAACATGGTCTTTGCGGGTACGACGGTCGTCAACGGGTGGGGGCGGGGTGTCGCGGTCGCCACCGGTATGAGGACGGAGTTCGGCCTGATCGCCGGCCTCTCCCAGCGGGTCAGAGCCGAAGCGACGCCTCTGGCGCGGCAGATGGACGTCCTCGGCCGCGACATCGGGATCATCGCCGTCGGTATTGCTGTGCTCGCGATCGGCGTCGGCTTCCTGCAGCAGCGGGAGTTCCTGGAGATGTTCCTCATCGGCGTCTCGCTCGCGGTGGCGGTGATCCCGGAGGGCCTCCCGGCGGTCGTGACGCTGACGCTTGCCATCGGCATCAAGAACATGATGCGGCGAAACTGCCTTATCCGCCGTCTCCCTGCATCGGAGACCCTCGGCGCAGTCTCGGTCATATGCACGGACAAGACCGGGACGCTCACCCGGAACGAGATGACGGTCGTCCGGGTGAGGACACCGGAGAGCGAGGTGGCGGTGACCGGGACCGGTTACGCCCCGGAGGGTGAGTTCCTCCGCGATGGGAGCGCCATCGACCCTCTCGCGGACCCCGATCTCCGGCAGTTCCTGCGCGCAGCGCTCCTCTGCAACCACGCGACATTTGCCGGCGACGGGGCGGGGGAGTGGCGGATCTTCGGCACGCCGACCGAAGGGGCGCTCGTTGTCGCGGCGGCGAAGGCCGGCCTCTCCCGGGACGACGCTCCCGAAGCGGTCCGCGAGTTCTCGTTCAACTCAACCCGGAAGCGGATGACGATCATCTACCGCGAGGGCGACGGCGACGTCGCTTACGTGAAGGGAGCGCCGGAAGTCCTCCTCGACCTCTCGTCCCGTCTGTTCCGGGACGGTGCGATCGTGCCGCTCACCGACGACCTCCGCGACGCCCTCCAACAGGAACTCTGCGGGTATGCATCGCGGGGGCTCCGGGTACTCGGGGCGGCATACCGCCCGCTCCCGGGCGACGTTCCCCGGACGGCGGAGGCGGTCGAGAAAGACCTGATCTTCCTCGGGTTTGCCGGGATCGTAGATCCCCCACGCCCTGAAGCGGCGGAGGCTATCCGGCTCTGCCGGAGCGCCGGTATCGACGTCATCATGATAACGGGGGACAACCCCCTGACCGCCTCCGCCGTCGCGCAGGATCTGGGCCTCTCGAGTGAGGGGGCGCTGACGGGAGCCGACCTCGAGGCGATGACCGACGACGAGCTCGCGCGCCGTCTCCGGACGACGAAGGTCCTCTCCCGGGTCACGGCGGAGCACAAACTCCGGGTGATCGATATACTCTCCCGCGACCGCGAAGTCATCGCCATGACCGGCGACGGCGTCAACGACGCGCCGGCATTGAAGAAGGCGAGCATCGGTATCGCCATGGGCATCAAGGGGACGGACGTTGCGAAGGAGTCAAGCGACATGGTGCTCGTGGACGACAACTTCGCAAGCATCGTCGCCGGCGTCGAGGAGGGGAGGCGAGAATACGACAACATCGCCCGGTTCACCCGCTACCTCCTCTCCTCGAACGTCGGAGAGATCGTCGCGATCGTCGGCGGGCTCCTCATGGGTCTCCCGCTGATCCTCATCCCCGTCCAGATCCTCTGGATCAACCTGATCACCGACGGCCCGACCGCTCTTGCGCTCGGTCTCGAGCCCGCCGAGAAGGACGTCATGCAGAGGCGGCCACGGAACCCGGACGAGTCCATCCTCACCCGATCCGCTCTTCTGGTCATCCTCGTCATCGGGGCATGGCTCGGTCTCCTGACACTCTACGCCTTCTCCGGCTTCTACGAGGTCGATATCGACCGGGCCCGGACGATGGCGTTCACCGGCCTGATCATATTTGAGATGTATAACGTGCTGAACTTCCGGTCGTTCCGGTTCCCCCTCCACCGGATCGGGTTCTTCTCAAACCCCACCCTGATACTTGCCATCCTCGGGAGCCTCGGTCTCCAGGCGCTGGTGGTCTACGTCCCGATCCTGCAGGAATTCCTCGGCACCGCGCCACTGACCCTTGCCGACTGGGGACTGCTCTTCCTCCTCGGTCTGCCGATCCTCCTTGCAGGCGAGATCTATAAGATCCTCCGGCTGCGGAGCGAGGAGAAAGGTCGAACGCCGGCCTGAACCGGGGGGCTCTCCCCGGTGTGCGGGAGAGCCCGATAGACGGCGCAACCGGCATGATTATGGGGAGGAGCGCGCAAACCTAACTCCCGGCAATTCATTCTTTTTGAGGAACGGTATGACCATTCGTCAATCTCTCACGGCATGCATTACCCGCTCCGCCGCCTCCGCCCCCAACCATCACCGGGGTGACAGGGCGTGATCGGCCCGGAACTGATCGCCATCGCGATCTTCCTCTTCACCTACGCGCTCATCATCGATGAGCGGATTCACCGGGCGGTCGCCGCCATGCTCGGCGCCTCGGTCATCGTCTTCCTCCACATCGTCCCGTGGGAGAAGATACCGGTCTACGTCGATCTCGGCACCATCTTCCTCCTGATGGGGATGATGATCATCGTCAACACCGCCCGCGGGAGCGGCTTATTCGAGTATATCGCCATAAAAACGGCAAAGCTGGCAAAAGGGAGTCCGATGCGGGTACTGCTCCTCTTCTCGCTCGTGACCGCCGTCATCAGCGCGTTCCTCGACAATGTCACGACGGTCCTCCTCATCACTCCGATGCTCCTCTACATCGCAGGCGTCATGCGGATCACTCCCCTGCCCTTCCTCATCGCCGAGATATTCGCTTCAAACGTCGGCGGAGCGGCGACGCTCATCGGCGACCCCCCGAACATCATGATCGGTTCGGCCGCCGGTCTGACGTTCAACGAGTTCCTGGTCAACCTCGCCCCCATCATGGTCGTCAACATCGTCGTCGTCATGGGGATGCTCGCCCTCATATACCGAAAAGAGCTCCATGTCTCGCCGGGAGAGAAGGGAGTGATCGAGAAGACGTTTGCAGAGTTGAACGAGCAGGAGGCGATCCGCGACATATCGCTCTTCAAGAAATCGGTCGCCGTCATCGCGCTCGTCATCGGGATGTTCTTCATCCACGACCTCCTCGGCCTCGAACCCGCCCTCGTCGCCCTGATCGGCGCGTCGATCCTCCTCTTCTGGAGCCGGCAGCCCCCGGAAGAGATCTTTGAGAAGATCGAGTGGCCGGCCCTCTTCTTCTTCGGCGGGCTCTTCATCGTCGTCGGCGCTCTCGTCGAGACCGGGACGATTGCGGCCGTTGCCGGGTTCGTGGTCGAGAGCGTCCACTCGGAGGGCGAGGCCATGCTGATCATCGCCTGGTTCTCGGCAATTGCCTCAGCCGTCGTGGACAACATACCCCTCACCGCCACCCTGATCCCGCTCATCCACGATATGGGCGCATCGATGAACACCTACCCGCTCTGGTGGGCGCTCTCGCTCGGCGCCTGCCTCGGCGGGAACGGGACGGCCATCGGAGCATCGGCAAACGTCGTCGTGCTCGGGATCGCGGCGCGGAACGGTCTCACTATCTCCTTTGTAGAGTTTTTGAAGGTGGGGATGCTCGTGCTCTTCGTCACGGTCGGGATCGGCACCGCCATCCTCTGGCTCAACTTCTTTGTCCTGTGAGCCGCATCTACCAGGGCGGCGGGGGTTTGGGTCCCCTGACCGCCTCGACCTCCTCGAGGCGGCCGACCAACCATTTGTACGCGATCGCGGCGGCCTCGCGGGCCGAGACGCTCGGATCCTCTCTTCGCATCCGGTCGAGCGGCTCTCGTGCCTCCGGGTCGGCGATCGTCCCGAGCGAGAGGGCCGCCTGCGCCCTGACAAACTCGTCGGCATCGTCGAGGGCCCGGATCAACCCTGCGACGTCCCGGGCATCGCGCATTGCATCGATATCTTCCGGTGCAGTCATGACAGACTCCCGAATGTCGTCAGGGCTGGCATGTCTCCGGTGTATATATTCCTTCCCTGGGATGTTCTGGATGCACGGCCGGCCGCACGGGCTGAAGCGCGATACGTCCCCTGCCCCGAGCACAGGATGATTCCTGGTCCGGATAACGTTATCTCCCGGGGAGCGCCCCTCCTCAGGGCAAGAGTATTCAGCAAAATTTATCCCTTAAAGATCACACGCAACATATGGAGTACCCGCCTCCGAAACCAGTCTCCAAAGCTGGCCCTTTTCGTGATATCCCCGTCGACATACTCCGGGGCCTTGCCATCACGTTCATGATCATGGCAAACCTCACGCCGGCGCTCCTCCTGCCCCCTGCACCGGGCTGGTACCGTTTCCTCTCCTCCCTTGCAGCCCCGATCTTCATCGGTCTTGCCGGTATGATGGTCGCCCTCTCACGGACCGGCAAGGGCAGGCCCTTCTCGTATATCGCCACGAGGGGTGGGCTCTTCATCCTCGCCGGGGCGCTTCTCCAGGTGCTGGTCTTTGACTACGTCCCGTTCCTTGACGTCGATGTGCTCTACCTCATCGGCCTTGCTCTTCCGCTCACCTACCTCTATCTCGGCCTCCCGGAGCGGGGACGCTGGGCCGTCATCATCGCGATCCTCTGTCTAACACCTCTTCTCCAGGTGGGGTTGGGCTATTCGGGGGCGGTCATCACGAGACCTGACGTCACGCTCACCCCCTTCTCCATCTCCGGCGACCCGTTCCCGGCACCTGTCGAGATCGCCCGGGCCTGGCTCATGGAGGGCTGGTTCCCGGTCTTCCCCTGGCTTGCGATCGCCTTCTTCGGAGCCGAGCTCGGGAGGTATCGGTGGCGTGAGGGGGCCGCACCGCGGTTCCGGTTCAAGGACGAGGGACGGTGGGGTGCCGGCCTCCTGCTTGCCGGGGCCGTCCTCTGGATGCTCTTCCCCGGCGCACAATACATCCGTGACAGCTACGTGGAGCTTTTTTACCCGCCGATGATCGGTTTCTTCGTGTTTGCTGCCGGGCTCGTCGTCTTCGCACTGACCGTTCTCGATCACATCCCCGCGCAGTACGGGCTCCTTGACCCCCTGCGGGCGGCCGGCGGGTGCTCGCTTGCCATCTACCTCGCCCAGTATGCGGTCATCGTAAAAGTCATCGAGCCCTTCGGACTTCAGTTGCCGTTGCCGGCGTACCTGGGCGTCTTCCTGGTTCTCTATACCGGCATGATCCTGCTTGCGTACTTCCTGCGGTACGTCAGGACATCCTGGCACGGGCAGCCGTTCCTTGTCCGGTTCCTGATCGGGAGTTGACCCCATCTCCCCGGTGTGCTGGCGGGCCTACCTATCAAGGAGCCAGCCTTCCACCGCCTTCTTCTCCGCAAGCCTTGCCGCCACCCGGGCGTGGGCAAGCGACGCAGCCCGCCGGACCCCTATATCCGGGTCCGAGAACTTCAGTCGCTCAAGCGGCTCAAGCGCCCTCTCATCGCCGGCGGAACCGAGGGCCTCGGCCGCAGTCAACCGCACGATCCCGGCGGGATCCGAGAGCGCCCGGATCAACCCGTCGATATCCCGGCGCCTCCGCAGGGTATCGATATCCTTCTCTTCCATCCAGGATCTCCTCGACCAGTCTTTACGGTGCAGTTATGGCCCGCCATCTCATCAGTGTTCCGGAGGCGATCCCGGCACGACGGCAACCCGGACCCCTGCCCGCCCGGTAACGGCCGGTGAAACCCGCACGATGCTCCCGACATCGTGGTGGCCATCGGTACTGGCCGGGCAACGACTTCGCGGAGATCTCGTGCCGGCATGGCCGGGAGCGCATAGGTCTATATACCAGGTTCGCATCGACTGCTCGCATTCCGGAGGCCGGGATGGTGCTCCACCGCGCGGCACCAGGGACGCGGTGAGGATGACCCGGTGTGGAACGATGATTGCAGGATGTGAGACTGATGCGAAGGGAATTGCTGTTGTGTGGGATCCTCGCGAGCATTCTTATCGTCGCGTGCGCACCCGCCGTGACGGCGGCGGCGGTGGGACCGGTGATGCCGAGAGATCCGGTGGGCCCCACTGCTTCAAGGATGGGGAATGTCATCAAGCCCGGGACTGTTCTGACGTATGACGCATCCATCTCCCGGATTACAACCGATCAGTACGGCATGTCGAGTCAATCCTATGTCACGGGGTTCGACTGGGTTATACGTGTCGAGGAGGCATCCGGTGGCCGCTACGCGGGGACCGCAGAGATCGTCCCGCGTAGCGCGGGTATGACCGGGGGGGTGTACCGATGGTCGTATGTGGAGGGGCAGCAGAACCCTGACTGGTATGGCCCTCCGCTCTGGGTTGACCCCGGAGCTCCGGCGGAGTCCGCGGGGACATACGGGAGCAGCACCTGGCAACTGCTCGGAGATCCCCGGGGCCTGAGGATGCCCAACCCTTCTACCGGCGTTGAACAGTCCGTGAACCAGATGCAGACGGTGGGCCCCGGGGTTCTGCGGTATATATCGTACGACACCGATTACGGGACGGTTCTCCTGTACAGCGAGAAGACAGACCAGTATTTCATGTCGTTCTGGTTCCGATCTCTGAATGAGGGCGGGGGCGGCCTGACCGGGCCATTCGGAGGGATGGTCTCGTAACGCACCGGGCCATCCCGGCGCCTGCGGCGGATCGCAGACGCCCCCGACGACCCCGCGAAAGGCGGCATGCGGTCTGCGGGGAGGGGAGGGCGGCACGGAGCGCCGGCCCTCCTCACGACGTCGCGACCTCGACGCACTCTCTCCGCGTCCCTATCCGGGCGAGCGCCCCGCACATACCGGGGACATAGGCGAGAGCTTTGCCCGAATCCACCATGATCGAGCTGAACTCATCCATCCGGGGCGAGACGACCATGCAGGTATCCGGGATCACCCGGGCGCCGCTCCGCTCGATAGCGGCGATGAGGTCGGGGTTGCTCTTTGCGACCCCCCGGGCGGCGAAGATGTAGAAGGGTTTTGTCGTCTTCTTTCCCCTGAGGAGATCGGCAAGTTCGCGGAGTTCTTCGGCCGAGCAGTGCGGGCACCCGACCGCGACCGCCTCGACATCCATCTCCGCGAAGAGGGTCTCGACCTCATCGGCGCCCACCGTCACCCGGTCAAGGTCGCCGGTATCGAAGGAAAAGACCCGGGCCTCCGGCGTGATCGTGTCGACGTGGAAGAGCGCAACCGCGCCGGTCGCCGCCATAGCCGCCCCGAGCGCCTTCAACTGGTCGCGGTTCGGCCGGATGCCGGCAAAGATCGGTATCCGGTTCCCCACCTTTCTGCCCGCCACGTGGCCGATGGCGCCCCAGTGGTCGGAGCGCAGACCCGTGCCGCCCTCGACATCGACGACGACCTGCGGCCGCCGGTTCGCGACGATGTGAAGGCCGTAGTAAGGAGTCTTCCCGATGATCGCCGCGGCAAGGGCGCTCGGCCCGCCCTCCCGGTTCGTCCGGGCGCCGAGAACCGAGTTTGCGTAGGCGACCGCCGAAGACTCCGACCAGGCCAGATGCTCCCCGTACTCCGTTATGCGGAGGTAGTAGGGGGTGCAGGTGCACTCGAGTTTGATCCCGAGCCTCCGGTAGGCCTCGATGACCGCCCCCTGGTTGTGGGCAAACTCCTCTCTGATGCCGAACTCCCGCCACTCCTCCCGCGGCATGCCGATGGGGTTTAAGACGGCCGGGACCGCAACCCGGGCGTTGAGGCTCTGCAGCCAGGCAAGCCCCCACCTCCCGATGGTCTTATACGACGCACCGCTCACCTGGGCGCTCGTGATCGGGACGAGCCTCTCGGCTCCATAGACGTTCCCGAGCGCGACCAGGATCTCCAGCATCTTCTGCCGCGTCTCGCCGAACTCGCCGGCGAGGATCCTCTCGTCATCTTCATTCAGGTACATGAACTACGGCCACTCCGCTCTCCTGAATTCGCCCTCTCTACCCATAAGCATCGTGGCGTCGACCCCGACCTTCACGTTCGTCCCGTCTGCAAGGCGCATCGGGTCAAGCGACGAACCCCGCACGCCGGTGATGATCATGATGTCGGTATCGCCCCGCACCCTTGTGGCAATCGCATATTCGACGTCGTAGGGGTCATGGATATCGATATCCTCGTCCACCACGACGACGTGTTTTAAGGACGTATGGGCGGCAAACGCCGCCATGATGGCGTTCTTTGCATCACCATCGGTGTTCTTCCGGATCTGGACCACGCCGTGGAGGTAGCCGGCCCCGCCCTTCGTGAGGAGGACGTCGCGGACCGTCGTCACCTCGCCGACCGCGCGGTAGATCTTCGGCTCATACGGGGCTCCCATAAGGAGTTTGTGCTCGTCGCCGGCGGGGAGGATGCCGTGGTAGATGGGGTTCTCCCTGAGGTACATCCGGGAGAACTCGATCACCGGTTGCTGCCGCACGGGGTCGTATGTCCCGGTGATGTCGACGAACGGCCCCTCCGCCGCCGTCTCCGGCCCGATGGAGCCTTCAAGCACGATCTCGGCGCCGGGGACCCGGACGCCGTTTGCACACTCGTGGACGGCGAGTTCTCCGCCCATCAGCTCGGCCGCGTAGGGGAGTTCCTTTCCTTCCGGGACACGGGTGCAGGCGGCAAACGTCACGAGGGGGTGGGTCCCGACGGTGACCGCAACCGGGAGCCGTTCCCCCCTGGCAAGCGCCGCCTTGAGGAGCGTGTGGGTGTGCCTCCCCTCCACCAGGCGGGCGACGACCCGGTGGTCGTCAAGGACCATCATCCGGTGGATGGAGGCGTTCTCCACGCCGCCGTAGCGGGAGAAGACCACGCCAGCCGTGAAGTAGCGCCCGGCATCGCCCGGGAAGTGCTTCATGACCGGGAGGCGGGAGAGGTCGGCGGGGATGCCGCCCGCGAGCCGTCCGGCATCCACGACGCGGCCGTTGTAGGTCCTGGCCGCGAGGTTCCGGACGAGGTCGCGCTCACCCACGCCGAGGGCTGCCGCAAGCGATTTTCGGTCGCCGAGCAGGTTCATCACCGCCCGGTGGCCGTCAAGGTCGTGGAAGAAGAGTATTTTGTCGGTCCGGCTCGCCATGCGGGGAGCCTCGTAGATGGTCGAGCAGGACCGCTCGATATCCTCGACCCGGCCCTGCTCCCGCATCATCGCTATGAAATCACGCATCGTATCCGCTCCATCGGGACCCGAGAGCATGTTCGACCCCCAGGTGGTCGAGCACCCGGGCCACCACCATATCGACGAGGTCGTCGATCGTTGCCGGGCGCTGGTAGAAGGGAGGGCTTGCGACCATCACGGTCGCGCCGGCCTCGTCGGCGGCGAGCATGTTCCTCAGGTGGACCCGGGAGAGCGGCATCTCCCGGAGGAGGAGGAGGAGGGGCCGCCGCTCCTTGAGGCAGACATCCGCTGCCCGGGCGATCAGGTTATCGGCAAGGCCGTTGCTGACCGCGGCAAGCGTCTTCATGCTGCAGGGGACGATTGCCATGCCGTCGTAGCGAAACGACCCGCTCGCGATATCCGCCGCGAGGTTCTCGTTCTCGGCGTATACGGCGTCAAACCCGGTAAGGTCCACGCCCTCGATCCCGGCGATCTGCCGGGCTGTGTCGGATACGACGATGTGCACCGTTGCACGATCGCAGAGAACCTCGAGCAGGCGGCGAGCGTATATGACCCCGCTCGCCCCGGTGACCCCGATGACAAACTCCTTCTTCATCTCTTCCTCATATGTTATGTCACTACGAGTTTATCCTGTTTTGTCGCCCGCTTCACCCGAAGGACCTCGGTCGCCGCCTGCTCCACCGCCTGCCGGTGCTCCGGGGCGGTGTAAACCCCGAGGCGCCACTGCTGCCGCCGGGTGTCGTTTAAGGTGCCGATGAGGGGCGAGACCTCCTCGATATCCACCATGGCATGGCCGTTCCTGACCCGGACCTCCATCGAGAGCGCCCGCGGGAGCGGGGGGATATCCACGAGGACCTTTGCCACCGGGACTCCGGCAACCCCGGCGATATCGCGAGCGATCTCCCGCTCCCGGGCAGGCCCGGGGTCCTGCCGGAGGGCCGCGGCGTTCACCCGGTCTTCGCCGACGTAGAGCGCCCGCTTGTAGAGGTCCCGGGCGTAGACCCGGTTGGCAAGGTCGCGGACGATCGGAGAGGGCGAGTGCTTCAGACGCTCCATGCAGGCGGCGTCGTCCATCCGCACGAGTTCGCGGGCGTTCGCGCCCGGGACGGTGAGCACCTCCTCGCGGAGGGCGTGGACGAACATGCTCGTCGCTATCCGGCTCACGTGGTGGAAGTAGACCGCGGGGCGCATCAGGGTCCGGGCGATGAGGAGCGATTCGGCGGCGTTGATGCCGCTCTCGCGGAGCGCGATGCCTGATTCGGCGAGGACCGAACACCGGATCAGACGGTGGGCGTCGACCGTCCCGTAGGGCACGCCGGTGTAATGGGCGTCCCGCATCAGGTAATCCATCCGGTCGACGTCGAGGCTCCCGTGGATGATGCTCGCGAAGCGGTGCTCACCGGCGACGACGGCGCAGACCTCGGCGGGATCGATCCCCTCCGCCTCGAGGATGGCGGCGATCGCTCCCTCCCTGACCAGGTAGCCGATCTGGTGGTGCTTCCTCCCGACGAACTCTTCCATCACCGGTTCGGTGACGTGGGAGAAGGGCCCGTGACCGATGTCGTGGAGGAGGGCGGCCGTCGTGACGAGCCGCGTCTCCTCGCCGTCAAGCCCGAGCTCCCGGCACATAATGCCGGCAAGGTGCATCGCCCCGAGCGAGTGCTCAAACCGGGTGTGGTTTGCGCCCGGGTAGACGAGGTTTGCAAACCCGAGTTGCGTGACGTGGCGAAGCCTCTGGACGACTCCCGAGTCGAGCAGCCTGAGCATCGGTTCGTCCGCCTCGACGTAGCCGTGCACCGGATCCTTGATGATCTTCATCCGTTCCGTTAAGGTTCTTGGGAGAGGAGTGATAAAGGTATGGAGAATGATCACCTTCCTCTCCGGCGGAACCGGGACGCCCGCGCTCATACGGGGCGCCCGGCAGATCCTCTACGACAGCGAGATCGCCGTGGTCGCAAACACCGCCGAGAACCTCCGGGTCTCGGGGAGCCATGCCGCCCCGGATATCGATACCGCCGTCTTCCTCTTTGCCGGCATCCTGGATACAAACCGCGGGTGGGGGATCAAGGGCGACACCTACGCCACCCACAACTACCTCCCGAAGGTGGCCGGCAGCGAACCCTTTGCGGTCGGCGACCGTGCCCGTGCCGTCCAGATCGCCCGGGCGGCCCTCCTCCGTGAGGGAAAGACCCTGACGGAAGCAGTGCAGGCCCAGTGCCGGGCGCTCAATATCGGGGCGACCATCCTCCCGGCGACGGATGGCGATGCCACCCTCCTCGTCGATACCGGGACCGAATGCCTCCCACTCTTTCTCTACCGGATGAGCGCCGGCACCGACACCGAGGTGCGGGAGCTCATCCGCGCCGCACCCGAGCCGCCCGCGGTTACCGGGGAGGTGCGGGCGGCGATCGAGGCGAGCGATGCCGTCGTCATCGGGCCGGCAAATCCGGCATCGAGCATCCTTCCCATACTCGAGTGCGCCGGCATGCGCCGCCTCCTCCGCGACATGTTCGTCGTCGCGGTCTCGCCGTTCCGGGGCGACTTCACGCCGGATCCAAAGGATGCCGCCCTGATGCACGCCGTCGGCGAAACCCCCACCGCACCGGCGGCTTTTCGGTTGTATGGTGATATCGTCGACGTCTTCGTCCAGGATATCCACGACCCGGACGTCGTGGAAGGCTCGCTCCGCCTGGAGACCCGCCTCCTGCACGAGCGGCAGGCAGAGTCGCTCGCCTGGGATATCATGGCGGTCATACGTCACGCGGTTTCGTGAGATGAAGGGAGGTGCTGTTCGGCAGGATTTGGGAAAATACATATACGACTATGCGTGATACGCTAATTACTCCATGATAACCTTCCTCTCCGGCGGGACCGGGACCCCGAAGCTCCTCCGCGGCATGCAGGAGTTGCTGGACGAACGGGAGATCGCGGTCATCGTCAACACTGCCGAAGATATGTGGCTCTCGGGAAACCACCTCTCGCCCGACATCGATACGGTCATGTACCTCTTTGCGGATATACTCGACACCAGCCGGTGGTGGGGGATCCGCGACGATACTTACATCACCCACGACCTCCTCGCAAGGCTTGGCATCGAGGAGTTCATCGCCGTCGGGGACCGGGACCGGGCGGTCCACGTCGCCCGCGGGGAGATGCTCAGGAGAGGGATGCGGCTCACCGAGGCGACGGCGGCCCTCTGCGCAAACTTCGACGTCTTCTCGACCGTCCTCCCGATGACCGACTCTGAGGTGACGACTTATGTCACGACACGCCGGGGCGACATGCACTTCCAGGAGTACTGGGTGAAGCACCGGGGCGACGTAGAGATTGAAGGCGTGGTCCGCCGGCACAAAAAGCCCCCGGTCGCGACCGGCGAGGCGATCCGGGCGATCGACGCGAGCGATGCCGTCGTCATCGGGCCGAGCAATCCGGTCACGAGCATATCGCCGATACTCGAGTGCGCCGGCATCCGTGAGGCGCTCAAGAGGAAACCCGTCGTCGCGGTCAGCCCCTTCATCGGCGACGCCCCGGTCAGCGGCCCGGCGGCGGCCCTGATGCGGGCATTCGGGAAAGAATCCTCGTCCGCCGGAACCTACAGCATCTACCGGGATCTTGTGGATATATTCATCCAGGATATCCGGGATACCGCCACGATCGACGGGGCGCTCCGCCTCGACACCCTGATGACCAACCGGGGGAAGAGCCTGGATCTCGCGAAAAACATACTGACGCTGATCTACGGGTGCTGAGCGGCCCCTTCACCCGTCTTCTGCTTCTCCCGGTAGTCCCGTATCGCCGCATGGAGCGCATCCGCCGCGAGGTTTGAGCAGTGCATCTTTCTCGGCGGCAGACCGTCGAGTTCGGTCGCCACGTCGTCGCGGGTGATCTTCAGCGCCTCGTCGAGCGTCTTTCCTTTAGCAAGGTCGGTCACCATGCTGCTCGTCGCGATCGCTGAACCGCACCCGAACGTCCGAAACCTGATGTCCTCGATGACGTCATCCCTGACCCGGATGAAGATCTCCATGAGGTCCCCGCAGACGGGGTTGCCGACCTTGCCGTAGCCGTCGGGGTTCTCGATCGCCCCGACGTTGTGCGGGTTCATGAAGTGCTCCATCACCTTCTGGCTGTATCCGATCTGGTCTGCCAAGGTCCTTCACCTACAGCGGTGTAATAGCCCGCAGGCGTTTAACTGTTTCTCTTGCGGCGTTGACGACCCGGGGCACCTCGTCGAGGCTGTTCCTGCGCCCGAGCGTCGCGACCATCGACCCGTGCGCCTCGTCGTGGGCGAGCCCGATGGCAAGGAGGACGTGCGAGGCCTCGAGCGTCCGGGAGGTGCACGCCGACCCGGTGGCGACCGCGATACCGAGGGCGTTCATCGCAAGCTGGATGCTCTCGCCCTCGATCCGGGAGAACCGGAAACTCGCGTGGTGGGGGAGCCGCTCCGCCGGGTGGCCGGTGAGGAACGCTTCCTCGATCCCGGTGATGCCGGCGATCAGCCGGTCCCGTATCGCGACAAGACGCGGGCTCTCCTCCGGCATCTCCTCCCCGGCAAGCCGGGCCGCCTCCCCCATGCAGGCGATGCCGAAGACGTTCTCGGTCCCGGGCCGGAGACCGCGTTCCTGCCCGCCCCCGACGAGGACAGGCTGGACCCTGACCCCCGGGCGGATGTAGAGCGCACCGACGCCATCCGGGCCCCCAAGCTGATTCCCCGAGAGGGTAAGAAGGTCGATGCCGTCACGCCCGACGTTGATCGGTATCCGCCCTGCGGCGTCGGTGGCGTCGGCGTGGAGGAACCCGCCCCGGTCGTGAACGATCTCCGCCACCTCCCGGATCGGCTGAACCGTCCCGATCTCGTTGTTCGCGTAGTGGACCGACGTGACGACGGTCTCCGGCGTGACCGCCGCTCCGAGGGCGTCGAGGTCGATGACGCCGAAGCGGTCGACCGGGACCTGCGTGAATGTAAACCCGCTCTTCTGGAGATCTTTTGCCGGATTCAGGACCGATATATGCTCGATGGTGCTCGTGACGACCATCTTCCCGGTCTTTTTGTTCCGGAGCGCTGCCCCCCGTATGGCGATGTTGTTCGATTCGGTCGCCCCGCTCGTGAATATGATCGAGGCCGGGTCCCCCGCGCCGATGAGCGCTGCAACCTTCTCTCGTGCCTCAGCCAGGGCTTCCTGTGCAAAAAGTCCTTCCCGGTAGATCGTGGAGGGATTGCCGGCAAAGCTCTCCGGGAACTGCCGCGCAAACCGGGCGACACCGGGGTGGACCGGCATTGCCGCCGCGTGGTCAAGATAGATCCGTCCTTCCATATCTCCGTCATCCTTAAAACGTCATGACCGCATCGGCGTCGACCGCAAGGTCGTTCAAGGTGAGCGCACCGACGACTTTTCCTTCCGGGATGAAGTCGCCCCGCGGGATGCCGAGGAGCTGGGTGCTCTGCTCGCATATGTAGATCGTTGCCCCCGCGGCGATCGCCTGGTCGCGCATCTCCGAGAGCTTCGGGAAGTTCCCGACCTGGATCGCCTCCGCCGCGCCTTTCTTCACGACCGTCACCCCCCGGATCATGAAGTAGATGTCGGCATCCATATCCGTCGCGCGTGCCGTCATCGCAAGGACGAACGGCGCATACAACCGTTCCGGCATGTCGATGCCGCTCGTCTGGATGTAGAGTATCCGTGCCATACCATTCACGCTCCTTTCCGGATGGAAAACCGGCTATCGAGATCGATTCCCGGGGCTCCTCCTCTTTGGGGCCGATCTACCCCCTCACCGAGCAGGACGGCCGGCGCCTGGCAGCAGGCACCCCGGACATCCGCGTAACCTTCGGCATCCATCGGATCACGTCGCCTCTGCCGCTGCCGCCGCCCCTTTGCGCAAGATAAGGGTCGTCACGCCCGATGTGACGTGCTCCTCCTCGATCGTGTGCCGATTCTCACCTGCCCAGGACCTGACCATCTCGACGAGGTCCGGTTTATCGGTCATTACCTGCAGGATCTGCCCCTCGCCGAGCATCTTCATCTCCTCTTCGATCGACAGCATGGGCGACTGGCATATGCCGATGCAACTGACAACCTTATCCGCGTACACTCACACCACCTCACTTCATCCTCCGGATGGAGAACCGTATGACTTCGCCATCCTTCTCGAACTTCACGATCTCGTGCCCCACCCGGTTTGCCCAGCGCCGGATATCCTCCTGTGCTGCCGGATCGTCCGCCTCGACCAGGAGCACTTCGCCGATGCCGACCTTCTCGATCGCATCTTTCGTCATTGCGATCGGCATGGGACAGTAGAGCCCAAGACAATCTACGACCGCAGAGGGTTTGACATCCTGTTGCATCTCTCCATCCCCCGTTGTGGAACCCGGGTGCCGCGACACTCTCCCGGCGCATGCCCGGTTGCAGCGGATCATGCACTATCCTTTATAAGCGTTCCTCCGGGAGGAGGGCTGTGTGGGGAGCAGCGCCGGAAAGTCCCGGTGACCCCTCCGGAGGATCAGGAGGACCATACGCAGGGCCCGGATGCAGAGGCCGCACTCCTGAGAGATCGGTACCCCGGGCAGGCAGCGGGGTCTCCCGGGTTGGCGCTCCCTCCCCGGGATCGCTTACCCGATGCGCTCAACTCCCCTCATCCCCGATCTTTCCGGGCACCCCGATACACGGAGATAGGGCGGCGATTCAGGTTTTCGTCATTCTGCAGGTGAAAGGGGGTAGACAGAAGAGCCGTCGTGGTCACTCCGACGATCCTTTAAAATCGATAATTTTTAGCCGTTTTTATGATTTGGCGATATATTAAAGGCCTAATGCAAAAAATAGAGGATATCCCCTTCCGTTTTCAATTTGTGCTTGTTATAACCGAAAATCTTAAAAAATTCAAACGATAAGAAGATCCTTAATGTTCGTTCCGACCAAGTGTTTCTTCACGAAGGGTGTGGGTATCCACAAAGACAAACTGGCATCGTTCGAGCTGGCTCTCCGTCAGGCGGGCATCGAGAAGTACAACCTCGTCTACGTCTCGAGTATATTCCCCCCGAACTGCCAGCTGGTCTCAAGGGAGGAAGGGTTAAAGCACCTCCCCACGGGCAGCATCGTCTACGTTGTTATGGCCCGGAATGAGACCAATGAGCCGAGCAGGCTCGCCTCCGCTGCTATCGGCCATGCGATGCCAAAGGAGAGCGATGCCTACGGCTACCTCTCCGAGCACCATGCCTTCGGAGAGACGGCGGAGGTCTCGGGCGAGTACGCCGAAGACCTTGCGGCAACCATGCTTGCGACGACGCTCGGGATCGAGTTCGATCCCGACCGGGCATGGCAGGAGCGCGAACAGATCTACAAGGCCAGCGGCCGGATCATCAGCACGACCCACACCTGCCAGGCGGCGGAAGGGGTTATGGATGGTCGCTGGACGACGGTCATCGCCGCCGCAGTCTTCCTGTAGCTCCGCACCTCCCGGGGCAGCTTCCTTTTTTCCCCGCTCCCCCCGGTGCAGGCCACAATCCCGCCGCCCTGCCGGAACAACTCCAGGTCGGGAGCATAAGACAGAATACCTCCCCGGGCCCACATTGTACCCAGGTTTTTCACATGCGTTTACCAATACGGGCCGTAACCCCCAAGACCGAATTCGCCGAGATCATCGGCTGGGTGCACGAGGTCCGCGACCTCGGAGGGCTCTCGTTCTTCCTGATCCGCGACCGGACCGGCATCATCCAGGTGACCATCCCGAAGAAGAAGGTTCCGGCAGAGGTTCTCGATACCGCGAGGAACGTCTCGCGCGAGTCCGTGGTCAGGGTCCGGGGCAGGGTCAAAGCGATCGAGAAGGCCCCGGGCGGGCGCGAGATCGTCCCCGAGGAACTCGAGATCATCAGCATCGCCGAAAGCCCCCTCCCGCTCGACGTCGCGGAGAAGGTGCCCGCCGAGATGGATACCCGGATCGACTCGCGGTTCCTGGACGTGAGGAAACCTCGCGTCCGCGCCATATTCTTCATCCGCTCGACGGTGACCTGCGCTGCGATGGAGTTTCTTGCCTCCCGCGGCTGCATCAACATCACCACCCCGAAGATCGTCGCGGCGGCGACCGAAGGCGGCACCGAGCTCTTCCCGATCGCTTACTTCGAGAAAGAGGCGTTCATGAACCAGAGTCCGCAGCTCTACAAGCAGATGATGATGGCTGCAGGGTTCGAGGCGGTCTTTGAGATCGGCCCCATCTTCCGCGCCGAGGAGCACAACACCATCCGGCATCTCAACGAGGCGACGTCGCTTGACGTGGAGGTCTCGTTTGCCGACCACAACGACGTCATGGACCTCCTCGAAGATCTGATCGTCCACGTCTACGGTTGTGTCAGGGAGACCTGCGCCGATCAAATCGCGGAGCTCGGGGTCGACCTTACCGTCCCGGCAAAGCCGTTCCCGCGGATACCCTATACGGAAGCGATCGATATCGCGAACCGGGCCGTCGAAGAGAAGCTCTCCTTCGGCGACGACCTCTCTCCCGCGGCCGAGAGAGCGATCGGCGACGTGATCGGGCAGCACTATTTCATCGTCGACTGGCCGACCGACATCAGGCCCTACTATGCGATGCCTTACCCCGATCGGCCGGAGTTCTGCAAGGCGTTCGACCTGATGCACCCCCGTATGGAACTCTCATCGGGAGCCCAGCGTATCCACGATCACGACCTTCTCGTCGCGCGGATCCGTGCAAAAGGCCTCTCTCCCGAGAGTTTCGAGTTCTATCTGAGGACGTTTCGCTACGGTATGCCCCCGCACGCCGGATGGGGGCTCGGCATCGAGCGCCTGGTGATGACGATGCTCGACCTCTCTAACATCCGCGAGGCGGTCCTTTTCCCGCGCGACCGGCACCGGTTGATGCCGTGATGATTAACTGCACGGGTGACGCAAGGGTAAATGGTGCATCTTCCCCATGACCGGAACAGGTGATCTTATGACCCTGACGAGCATGTGCCTCCCGACCACGGTGGTCGGGAGCTACCCGGTGGTGAAAGGCTCCGGGCTTATGAGCCTTGTGGACCCGCTGAAGCATGCGGTGGAGGTAGCGGTCGCCGATCAGGTCGCCGCCGGGATCGACATCATATCCGACGGCCAGGTCCGCGGCGACATGATCCACGCCTTCACCTCTCACCTCCCCGGCATACGGGGCTCTGCGGTCGTCGGAAAGGTCCAGCCGGCCCGACAACCCATCACCGTCACGGATACGAAGTACGCCCTATCCCGGCACCCGAAGGTGAAGGGGATCCTGACCGGCCCGAGCACGCTCGCGCACGGCCTGAAACTGGAGACGTCGTTCTACCGGAACAGGGACGAGCTGATCCTCGACCTCGCGCAGGCTCTCGCGGTCGAGGCGGGCTACCTCCAGGACGCCGGCGTTCGTCTCATCCAGATCGACGAGCCCATCTTCTCCACGGGGGCGGCAAACATCGCCGTCGGCCGCGAGGCGGTGAACGCGATCGCCGGCAGGCTCCGGGTGCCGGTCTCTCTCCACGTCTGCGGGAACCTCGGGCAGGTCATTGACGACGTCCTCAGGATACACGTCGCCGTCTTCGATCTCGAGTTTGCAAACAACCCGGCCAACCTCGATCTGCTCTCGAAGAAGGATCTCGCCGGCCGGATGATCGGTTACGGCTGCGTGGACTCTGCAAGCCCCACCGTCGAGAGCGTCGAGATCATCAAAAAGAGGATCGAGGCCGGGATCGACGTACTCTCGCCGAGCGCGATGCTCATCGATCCCGATTGCGGCCTGCGGATGCGGACACGCGACGAGGCGTCTGGAAAACTGAAGAACATGGTCGTTGCGGCGAGACAGGTCCGGGCCGAGTATACGGACTAGACCACCCTGCTCGTCGTCGAGAGTTCAAGGCCACGGGCGATGATGTGATAGGGGATCGCCCGTTGCGGCACGTTCGAGCCTCTGAGCTTCTCGATGGCGAGCGTCCTCTCGATCTCGTTGCCGTGGATCTGCTGCCTGAGGGTGATGAAGACGTCCGCTGCACGCATCACCCGTGCCTCCTCGAAGGGGCCGTGGAGGCCGGCGTAGAGGAGGTAAACGATGGTCGCTCCCTCATCGACGGCCGCCTGAACATCTTCGCGGATAAACCGGATGGCTGCATCGATGCCCCGGTCGGCGATCAGCGTGGAGAGGGAGTCGATGACGATCCGTTCTCCCTGCACGGCTCCGACCAGCGCCGTAATATCCATGCCCCGTGCGTCGGTCATGCCTTCGAGCGGCACGGCATCGAGCATCAGGTACGCACCCGCCGCGTTCCCCGTCCGCCAGAACTGCTGTGCCAGGAGCTCAAGGCCGCTTAAAGGGGATCCGGATACGATGATATGGGCTTCCGGGGGGAATCCTCCATCGAGCACAAGGTCCAGGCCCGCGATACCTGTCGAACGTCTGCTGCTGGTCTTGACCACATCTGCACCTCGGGTGTACGTCAGGAGTATCTATACACCGCTTTTCCTTCTTAATAGTAACCGTCAGGCACGGCTGGTGCCGCCGGCACCGCAGTACTCCTCCCTGAGGCGCTTCCGGAGGAGCTTCCATCCGTTCACCCGGGGGATATCGGCGGCGATGATGACCCGGCGGGGGACTTTGTAGCCGGCGAGGCGCTCGCGGGCGAAGGCGATGATATCGTCGGGGGTGATGCCGCCCTCCGCAGGGACCACCACGGCTACCGGAACCTCGCCCCGGCGCTCGTCGGGGCACCCGAAGACCGCCGCATCACGGATGCCCGGGTGCTGGATAAGGGCATCCTCGACCTCGGTCGGGTAGACCTTCCAGCCCGACATGACGATCATGTCCTTCTTTCTGTCGGTGATGGCGAGCATCCCGTCCGCGTCGAGGTGGCCGATATCGCCGGTCAGGAACCAGCCGTCGGGGAGGAAGGCGGCACGGGTCTCCTCCGGCATCTGCCAGTAGCCGAGCGCCACCCCCGGCCCCCGGAGGGCGATCTCCCCGTCCTCGCCGGGACCGAGCTCTTGAGCGGGATCGTCTGCATCGACGATCTTCACCTCCGAGAACCCGACCGGGGTGCCGACGCTCCGGAACTCGTCGGCGGTCGCGTAGTGCTCGGGACGGATCGCGGTCCCGGTCCCGACGACGACCGTCTCGGAAAGGCCGTAGGCGTTGGCGACCGGGATCCCGAACCGCTCGTGGAAGGGTTTCCAGACACCGGGCATCAGGGGGCCGCCGCCGCTGATCATCACCCGGACGGTGGCGAGCGCCGCCTCGGTCCCGGGCGGGGTCTGGAGGAGGGAGTGGATCACCGGCGGCATGCCGGCAACGATCGTGGCCCGGTATTCACGGGCGAGGTCGATGTAGCGGGAAAGATCGAACCGCTCCATGACGACGTAGGTCCCGCCTGCCCGGAGGGTGGATATGCCCCAGCTGATCCCGACGTGGCCCATCGGGTAGATACCGAGGTAGATGTCGTCCGCGGTAATTCCGAGGAGATCCCGCTCGGCATCCATCGCCGCGATCCAGTTGCCGTGGGTGAGCATGGCGCCTTTGGGTCTCCCGGTGGTGCCGGACGTGTACTGGATCTGGCAGAGGTCGTCGAACCGGCAGTGGGCGGCGCGACGGCAGGGCTCCGCATGCAGGAGGTCGGTCCACGGTGTCGTGCCGGCGATGTTGCCGCTGACGGCGACGACGTGCCGGAGCTCCGGCGTCCGGTCGCGTATACGCCCGACGAGGGCCGCACCCTCCGCGTCGGTGATGACGGCTGCGGCCCCCGCGTCGCGGAGGGCGTAGAGGACCTCGCTCTCGCGGTAGACCCGGTTCGTCGGGACCGCGACGGCGCCGATCCGCCAGAGGGCGAGGTAACTGATGAGGTACTCCACCGAACTTTCCAGGTAGATGCAGACGCGCTCCCCGCGCTCGACCCCGAGGGCGAGGAGGCCGCCCGCGGCCCGGGCGACCATATCGAGGAGGTCGGCACGGGTGTAGGACTCTCCGGTCGAGGGGATGATGAGAGCGGTCTTTGCGGGGTTAGACGCGTTGGCATCGAGAAACGTGGTGCAGTTCGGCATGGATGGGCTCCGCGCGGCATGCGTGCGCTTTGATGTATATGTTTGTTCATAGTGCCGTAAATAAGTTGTCCAACAGGGTGGTCGCCGGAGATAATTCCTGCACATCCAGCGGAGGCTCCCTCGCCGGTAAAAGCGCAAAGATGATCTCTGCAGGAGCGGATGATGGTGCATGCAGAGCGATACGATGCTCATCCGCGAGGCCGCCCGGGAAGACCTCGCCGCGGTCCTCTCCCTCTATGCGCACCTGCACGATGCCGACGAGAAAGCCGGCGAGCGAGTGCTGGAGAGGATCTGCCTGGAGATCCCCGCCGACCCGCGGACCCATCTCTTCATCCTCGAGTACGAGGGGGCGCCGGTCGCGACGTGCGTCCTCCACATCCACTCAAACCTCACGCGGGGCGCGCGCCCCTACGGGCTCATCGAGAACGTCGTGACGCACCGCGAGTACCGGAACCGGGGGTTCGGGACGACCCTCCCTCACTCACGCGCCGGGTTACGCGTGGGAGCGGAACTGCTACAAGGTGATGCTCCTGACCGGCCGGAGCGAACCGAACGTCTTCCGGCTCTACGAGAAGGCCGGATTTCTCAGGGGTGTAAAGGAAGGGCTCATCGCATATCCGCCGGAGTGATCCATAGCCACATCGTGCCTGCCCTCCGGCAACCCTCCGGGACGCTGACCGTAGTAGGCCCGGGGAAGATATCACAAAAGCCAAATCCTGCTGCAGGAAAGAGTAACATAAGGTAGAGCATCGTGTTTTCAAGGATTTCACGCGGAGCGAGAGCCGGATTGATCGTGCTGCTCCTGCTCTTCTCCGTAATGCTGCCCGCCTCCGCCGGCCTCTATACCGACTCGTGCGGGATGGTCTGGACGGATGCCGCCCTCCCGTTTGAGCGGAATAACGAGACGGCCTACACCGAAGAGCTGATGGCGTCCTACGGACCCATCATGGCGAACCTGACAGAGGCGCCCGATCTCAGCAACATGACCTGGAGCGACGCTTTCCGCGAGGCCTGCGCCTGCATGGAGGAGCGCTACGCCTTCACGGAGTGGCGCGGCGTCGATTGGGATGCGCTGTATGCGACCTACGCGCAAAAGATCGCGGATGCCGAGAGGAGCAAGGATACCGCCGCGTACTACCGTACGCTCCGCGAGTTCATCTTCGCCATCCCCGACGGGCACGTTCTGGTCCTCTCCCCTGACGACTTCGGGGCGAAACATGCCGATATCGGCGGGGGCTACGGGTTTGCCGTCGCACGGCTTGATTCGGGCGAGGTGATCGTGACCTACGTCGCGAGCGGGAGCGAGGCCGAGCGGGCGGGCATCCGGTTCGGCGACGAGGTGGTCTCCTGGAACGGTCGGCCGATCGGGGAGGCGATCAACGCGACGCCGATCCTGTGGACGCCGATCAAACCCTCGACGGCGGAAGGAATCCTCCTCCAGAAGCAGCGGTTCCTCGCCCGAGCGCCGGTCGGGACGACGACGGAGATCGGCATCGCCGGCCCGGCTCCCCGCACGGTCAGCCTGACCGCAACGGACGACGGCTATGAGACCCTTGCCCGGACGAGCATCTTCCTCGGCCGCGAGACAAACGACGGAGCGGCCGGGTCGTCGGCGGAACTCAAGGCGATGCTCACGAACGAGACCGTGACCACCCGGACCCTCCCGGGAGGGATCGCCTATATCGCGGTCTACGAGGAGTCCTACGACGTCTACCAGCCTTTCAGGGCGGCGATGGAGACTGCGATCGCCGGCGGTGCGCCCGGTATCGTCATCGACCTCCGGTTCAACCGGGGTGGGGACGACAACCTGGCCGCCGCTTTCGCCGGGTGGTTCGTGGACCGGCCGGTCTTCTACGAGTACGGCACCACGTACGACCCCGGGACCGGGGAGCAGGCGGTCCTCTGGGAGTCCTGGAGCGAGCCCCGGCCGGACCGCTACGAAGGGCCGGTCGCCCTCCTGGTCAGCCCCTACACCATCAGTTCGGGGGAGGGACTTCCGAAGGTCTTTGCCGAGACCGGGGCTGGCGCGATCGTCTCGTGGTACGGGACGAACGGGGCGTTCGGGATGGAGTCGATGGGACCGGTGTTGCCGCTCGGTATCATGACGGCCTTCCCGCAGGGTGCATCGCTCGATGAGCTCGGTCGGATCCAGGTCGACAGCAACAGATCGATGATCGGCGGTGTCGCCCCGACGGTCCGTGTGCCGCTCGATCGAGATACCCTTGAGCGGGCGATGGCCGGGGAGGATGTCCAGCTCTCGTACGCGGTCGCGTGGATCGAGGCGCAGGCGGGAGGCGAGCCGGCCCCGACCCCGAAGGCGGCGGCCGGGTGGGTGATTCCGCTCGCAGCGATCATCGGCCTCGTGGTATGGTTCGGCCGGCGGTGAGGGGAGAGCGGCTCAGGGCATCGGGTGAGTCGCCGCCGGGACGAAGGATCTCCCCTTGAATACCCACCTCACCCCCGAATGATCCGGGGAGACCTTCCGTCGCGGTTCTATCCCCGGTTCCCGGTCAGCGCACCGCCTCAAGCATTGCTTCCACGTCGCGTGCCTCGGATTCCCTGCCGAGCTCCCGGTATGCCCGGATAAGCAGCGGGTAGATCTCCTCTGGAGGCAGCGACGTCTTGAGCATCTTTTCACGGAGCCCGACGACCCGTTTGGGATAGCCGGCCGAGAGGAGAGAACGCGCCAGGAACATCAGGGCAAGCTCTTCTGGAAAACCGGATCTCTTTGACCGCTCAAACAGCGCCGTGCCTTCCTTTACATCCCTCTTCTTCAGGCGGTCCAGCGCATTCAGCATATGCGATCCCGCGATTGCCCCCTTCTCTTCCGCAAAGATCCATCTGAGCGAGGCGACCTCATCCATCCGGTCAAGCGCGAGCGCCAGCTCGAAGAGATCGGCGTAGCGCTCCAGCATGCGCCTCTCCTTTATCCCTCCGAGGAGGAACTGAAAGGCTGCCTCCTCATCCGACGAGCGAAGTGCTTCCAGCTTCAAGCTCTCGAACTGAGCGTCATCCTGTTTCAGGAATTCGTGGCGGTCGGCAAACGCCAGCGCCTCATCATATCGCTCCTCCGACTTCAGCGAACCGTATACACTCTCTATAAGGCAGCGGTTGTCTGGATGAGCCTCCAGGAGTAATGAGGCCAACTCCCCGACAGCAACCCCGGATACCCCCATGTTCGCCATATCGAACATAGCGAGGATCGGCTCATCGTCTCCTCCGGTATGCCTCCGCAATGTATCGAGTAACTTCCCGGCCGGTTGCACGGGATCAACGGACCAGCGCAACAGTTCGTTCAACACGCCGGCCTCCACGCCCGACTTTCGAATACGTTCGATGTTCTCTCCGGTCTCTTCAAGGAGCCGTTCATCGGATATCGGATCGTACGTCGAGAGTATCTTCTCGACAACATCGAGGCTCCCCTCAGCAATTGCTTTGATCACCGGCAACGCTGCGAAGCACCCGGAGATACCGTATTCCCGCTCCTCCAGGTCTACCCGGGTGAGGAGGTTCTCCAGGTAATCCGGGAGACTATGGATAAAAGCAAATACTTCGGCTTCTCTGTTCTCCTGAACCCCATACGAAAAGAGGTATTCAAGAGACTCGATCTGTTCCCTGAACGGGAACTCTCCAAGCAGCGTGTAGTCACCGGGATATTTGATGAATTCTTCAGCAGGGACGGGTTCTAAGAGGCCGTCCCGCTCGATCAGGTCGTGCCATATGCGGGCGAACGCTTCCCTATCGCCCAGGCGGGCGAACGCGAGCATGATGTGGAGTTCTCTTGGTACCGATCCCGCTGTTCTCATCCGGGTGATCTCTAAAAGCAGGCCTTCGGCCTCCTCCGTCTTCCCCGAGAGCATCAGCTGCCGCGCCCTGCGGAGCATGTTGATCGAGCTCTCAGAGAGCATGGCCAGACTCTCAAGGGCGATGAGCGCCTCGTCCCGCTCCCCTATGAGATCGTTCAGGGCATCAAGCGCAAGAGCGGCACCCCGGTTGTCGGGATATTTTTCCAGCACATCCTCGGCATCCGTGATGATTGGGGCAACCGCAGATGGAGGGAGATGCCCCCCCATCAGGTCGAATCCTATTGCGAAGAACTCCAGGATATGCGGGTCACTGAAACACGAAGACATCTCATGAGAGGTGAGATCCTGGAGGCAATAGTTGTTGCGATGGCCTGAGGAGAGGAGTTTCGCCCGGGCGGTGCGGGTCATATGCGCCGGAACTCCCGGGGATGAGGTGTAGCGGGGGAATTTTTACGGAATTTGCGGGGTTGGACTCCGACCCGCCCCCGGGCCTGCAGGTGCTCCCTCTCGCCCGGTGGATAGGAGAGAAGATCCCGGCAGGAACCTTTTTTTGGCGGTAGGGAGAAGGATCACTTCGGAGAAACAGATCTCTGCACGACCGGGGATGGAGTGCGTCCGGTGCGCCTGCGGAATTGCAGAGGAGCGTGAGAGAGATGCCAAAGAAGAAGAAAACATTCGAGAACGTGTACCAGTTCAAGATCACCCTTCAGGAGATCCGCCCTCCCATCTGGAGGAGGATTCAGGTGCCGGAGACCTACAGTATCTGGGACTTTCATGTTGCAATCCAGGACGCGATGGGATGGACCGATAGCCACCTGCACGAGTTCCAGATGAAGGATCCAAAAAGCCATGCCGAGGTGGAGATCGGGTTCCCAAGCGAATTCGCTCCCGGGATACTGCTCAGCTGGGAGACCGCCATGGCCGACTTCTTCGCCATAAATAATCCCCGGGCGGTGTATACCTACGATTTCGGCGACGACTGGAGGCACATGGTCATCCTTGAGAAGATCCTCCCGAAAGAACCCGGCATCAGGTATCCCCGGTGCATCAAGGGAAAGCGGGCATGCCCTCCCGAAGACATCGGGGGTGTGTGGGGATACGAGGAGTACCTGGAGAAACTCAGAAATCCGGATGCACGCGATGAGGATGACGAGTACTGCGACTTCGATTTCGATCCCGAACATTTCAGCTGCGCGGAGGTTGTCTTTGACGACCCCGAAGAGAGGCTGAAACAGAGTGGTATCCTGGATAGCCTCTGCATCGATTGACCTGCCATAGTCATGGGGTGCGATCCCGCTCCCGATCGGGCAGGGGAGAGGGGTTCTCGGGAGCGACAGAAAGTTGCCGGGACGATAATGAGGGGATATATCCCGCACAAAAAGAGTTCTCCGGGGGTTTCTCCCGGATATCCCCCTACTGGTATTCCGGAGGCTGGATCTCTTTTGGGAGCCCGCCCTTGAAGTGCTGCTGCACCCTCCCGTAGTACTGCCGCAGCCGTTCGTTCATCGTCGCGTGCACCTTCTCCTGCGCCCGGTCAAAGTGCGTCGCGTTCACGTGGGATGCACCCTCCCGCATCGCGAGCATGGCCGCCTCCCGGCCGAGCGCTTCGAGGTCCGAGCCGACGAATCCTTCGGTCTCGGTCGCTATCTTTCTGATGAGCCGGCTTCGCGCGGGATCGTCGAGGGCGATCTTCTGCTGGGAGAGGAGGTCGACGATCTTCCTCCGCCGGAGAGAGCGCCGGAGCCCCTCATCACCATCTGCCTCGATCATTGCGCGGCGGCTCCGGAGGTCTTCGATACTCGTATGGCGGCCGGCGTCGACCGCGAGCATCAGGTCCTCGACCGCATTCTCCGAGAGCCCCTCGGTCATATCCACGACATCCTCGATCGTAGAACCCTCGATCGGCATGTAGCGGGTATGGATCCTGAGGATCTTCTCACGGTCGTCCCGCCCGGGCTCGCCTATGTAGACAAGCCGGTCAAACCGCCCGGGCCGGAGGAGCGCCGGGTCGACCATATCCGGCCGGTTGGTCGCACCCATCACCACGACGCCGCGGAGTTCCTCAAGGCCGTCGATCTCGGTGAGGATCTGGTTTAGCACGCTCTCGATGACGTGCGACTCGCTGCCGCCGCCGCGGGCGGGGGCAAGGGCATCGAGCTCATCGAAGAATATGATGGACGGCGCTACCTGCCGGGCCTTCTTGAAGACCTCGCGGACGGCCCGCTCGCTTTCGCCGACCCACTTCGAGAGGAGCTGAGGGCCCTTGACGGGCACGAAGTTCGCCCCGCTCTCGCTTGCGACCGCCTTTGCTATCAGGGTCTTACCGGTCCCGGGCGGCCCGTAGAGGAGGACACCCTTCGGAGGCTCGATGCCGAGATCCTCGAACTGCTCCCGCCGGGTGAGCGGGTACTCGACCGCCTCGCGGATATCCTGCTTTGCCTCCTCAAGCCCGCCGACATCCCCCCAGGTGGTGTGCGGCACCTCGAGGAGGATCTCCCGCATGGCGCTCGGGCCCACGTCGCGGAGGGCGTCGCGGAAGTCCTTGCCCTGCACCTCCATCTTCTCGAGGGTCTCTGCCGGAATCTCCTCGGCCTCGAGGTCGATCTCGGGGAGGTAGCGCCGGAGCGCCTTGATAGCCGCTTCACGGGCAAGAGCGGCAAGGTCCGCCCCCACAAACCCGTGGGTCTGCTGGGCGATGGCGGCGATATCCACGCCTTCTCCGAGCGGCATGCCCCGGGTGTGGATGTGGAGCACCTGGGCTCGGTCGCCCTCCGGCGGGACACCTATCTCGATCTCCCGGTCGAACCGGCCGGGGCGGCGGAGAGCCGGGTCGATGGCGTCGAGCCGGTTCGTGGCCCCGATCACCACGACCTGCCCCCGCTCCTCAAGCCCGTCCATCATCGTCAGGAGCTGGGCAACCACACGCCGCTCGACCTCCCCGGTCACCTCTTCCCGCCGGGGAGCGATCGAGTCGAGCTCGTCGATGAATATGATGGCCGGCGCATGCTGCCGGGCATCCTCGAAGACCTCGCGGAGGCGCTGCTCGCTCTCGCCGTAGTACTTCGATATCACCTCGGGCCCCGCGATGGAGATGAAATGGGCGCCGCTCTCGCTTGCGACCGCCTTTGCTATCAGGGTCTTACCCGTCCCCGGCGGGCCGTAGAGGAGGACGCCCTTCGGGGGCTCGATGCCGAGCTTGTGGAATATCTCCGGGTGGCGCATGGGAAGCTCGATCGTCTCGCGGACACGCTGCAGCTCGCCCTTCAGGCCGCCGATATCCTCGTAGCTGATCCTCTTGACGCCCTCAAACCCGGCGGCGGGTTTTTCGGAGAACTCGATCTTCGTGTTCTTGGTGATGATCACGGCGTTCTCCGGCTCGACCACCACGGCCTTGAACGCGACGAGCTGGGGCTGCATGAACGGGAGCCCCGCCTGGATCGGCACGGA
>OFEK01000665.1_pt1 | contig 31782 bp, 21 predicted proteins | sample 1521131 | NCBI WGS metagenome assembly OFEK01 (sample SAMN05720209, study PRJEB24109) | activated sludge metagenome | isolation source: Anaerobic digester | place: China | collected 2015-12-16
CCTGGCTGGGGCCGTTTGCGCATCGCATGGTCTGCATGCTGCCCGAACGCGATTCTATTTATGATCAGACAGCTGCCGACCCTGAAGTAATGTCGGCACGCCTGGCGGCCATGAGCCTTGAAACGCACGGCGGCGGTCTGGTGATTGCCCCGGTTGCTGCCGCGCTCGAAAGGTTTTTTAACCCGGAAAAATGGCTTTCAGGCTGCTTCGAAGTCCGATGTGGCAGCGATCTGCGCCGCGATGATCTGATATTGCGTCTTGTGAAAAACGGCTATCGTCGCACTGCGGTCGTCGAAGAAAAGGGTACTTTCGCGGTCAGGGGCAGCCTGCTCGATGTTTTTCCGCCAGACAACGAGTTTCCGTCGCGTCTCGATTTTTTCGGTGACGATCTTGATTCGATCAAACTTTTTTCGCCGGCGACGCAGCGCTCTTTTGACAAGCGCGATGTTGTTCGTATTACGCCAGTTTACGAGTTTCTCGCCTCTGAGGATGAACTTAAAAAACTGGCCGGCCGCATTGAAGAGGAGGTCAAAGCCCTCGACGAGCGCCGTGCCAGCCTGCTTGAACGTCGCCTCGAACATTTTCTGCTCAGCCCGGACTCACGTGACTACAAAGAACTGAAGCCATTTCAGGAAAAGGGCCATGGCTTTATCTGGAATTTCTGGAGCGGCTGCCGCGTTTTCGTTGAAGATAAAGACCAGACATTCGCCGCCGCTGAAGAATTTCTCGCGAACGTCGAAGTTCAATTCAGGCAGCTGGCCGACATGACGCCGCTGCACCCGCCGCAGAGCTATTATCACCCGGTCATCGCGGTGAGTGATGAAATAAGCCGTCATGGCTTCGTCAGATTCAGCCGCTTTGGTGACCCTGATTCAGAGATGTTCGCCGCTATCGAAGCACAGGACCCGCCGACCGACCCGTCGCGCGAAACGCTGCTCAAGGAACTGCGACAGCTCACCGACGCCGGCTGGGCCATCGCCATCGTCATCAACGACGAAAACCGCCTCAACAATCTGCGTGGCCTTCTTGGCGAACGCAATGTCAGAATTCATTCTTCGGTGCAGCCTTTTGGTATCAAATCCGGGTCGGTTCTGTTTTTAAAGGGCAGTTGCCGGCGCGGTTTCAAAGATTTTAAGCGACGTATTGCTGTTTTTGCCGAAGAGGATATCTATCTTGGCCCGGCCCGCGAGGCACCGGTTCGCAGACATGCGACGCAGCAGAATATCTTTAACCTGCAGCAGATGGTGCCTGGCGATATCGTCGTGCATGCCGACCATGGTATTGCCGAGTTTCGCGGCATTCAGACAATGACCGCCGGTGGCAACACCCGCGAATACATTCTTCTGCAGTATGCCGGCACTGACCGGCTCTATGTGCCGACCGACCAGGTTCACAAGGTTACGCGTTATCTCGGCAACGAAGGCTATGTGCCGAAAATTCACAGCCTCAATTCAAAAGTCTGGGTCAGTCAGAAAAGCCGGGTCAGCAAAAATGTCGAGCTGATTGCCCGTGAACTTCTCGAACTGTATGCCAAACGTCATGCCAGTCAGGGCTTTGCCTTCGGCGATGACTGCGATATGCAGCGGCAGATGGAAGAGCGCTTTCCTTTCACCGAGACCCCCGACCAGATGAAGGCAATCATCGAGACAAAGAAAGACATGCAGTCGGCAATACCGATGGATCGCCTTGTCTGCGGCGATGTCGGCTATGGCAAGACCGAAGTTGCAATGCGTGCAGCATTCAAGGCAGTCTGCGGCGGTAAACAGGTTGCGGTGCTCTCACCGACGACATTGCTCGCGTTTCAGCATTTTCAGACTTTTCAGAAGCGTTTTGCCGGCTTTCCGGTCAGTGTCGACATGGTCAGTCGCCTGCGCAAGCCTTCTGAGCAGAAAGAGACCCTCAAAAAAGCCGCCGCCGGCACTCTCGACATTCTCATCGGCACGCATCGCCTGTTGTCTTCTGATATCGGCTTTCGCGATCTCGGTCTGCTGATCATCGACGAAGAACAGCGCTTCGGGGTCAAACACAAAGAGAAGCTGAAACAGCTGAAGGCGCATATCGACGTGCTCACACTTACTGCCACTCCGATTCCGCGAACCATGCAGATGGCCATGTCAGGCATCAGGCAGATCAGCATCATCGATACACCACCGCAGGATCGCCGTCCGGTGCAGACTTACGTTGCACCATTCGACCCTGCCTGGGTCAAACGCGCCATTATCGAAGAATTGAAGCGTGGCGGCCAGATTTATTACGTCTATAACCGGGTTGAAACAATCGAACGCCAGCTGAACTTTCTGCGTGAGCTCGTGCCTGAGGCCAGAATTGCAGTCGCACACGGTCAGATGCCAGAGGAGCAGGTCGAAAAAACGATGCTGGCTTTTGTGCAGCGTGAATTTGACCTGCTGATCGCGACCACGATTATTGAATCAGGGCTCGATATACCTAACGTCAACACCCTGATCGTCGACGAAGCTGAGCGACTGGGGCTTTCGCAGATGTATCAGCTGCGTGGCAGGGTGGGGCGCTCGGCCAGACAGGCGTGGGCCTACTTTTTCTATACGAAGAACCGGCGTCTGACCAAAGAGGCCACCGACCGTCTCGAAACCATTGAAGAGCATACGGCGCTCGGCTCCGGTTTCAAAATCGCACTGCGTGACCTGCAGATCAGAGGCGCCGGCAACATTCTTGGCGAGTCGCAAAGCGGGCATATCGCCAGTATCGGTTTCTCTCTATACATGGAACTGCTTGAAGAGGCTGTTACCAGAGTCAGAAGCGGCCGTGTCGACTTCGAGAAAATCGATGCGGCGGTCGAAATTCCTGTTACTGCCTATTTCCCGACGACTTATATTGCCGACGAAGAAACCAGAGTCGAGCTTTATTCTCGCCTGGCCCGCTGTTCCGATGTTTCCCTGGTTTACGAAATCCGCGAAGAATGCGAAGACCGCTTCGGTCTGCTGCCGCATGAAGCTGAAGGTCTGTTCGCCATCAGTCGCATTCGTGTTCTTGCTTCACAGTGCGCCGTGAAGAAGGTGACCAGGGTCATCAATCATCTGCGCTTCGAATTTGCCGAGAACCGTCTGCCCGATATCGGCCGGTTATTCGGCAGTGGCGATGAAATTCTCAGGCAGATTTATTTCGAGCCGAAAGATCGCAATTCTGTTAACCTGAATATAATCGATGACAGGGCCGAAGCGGTTTTTGCCGATGCCGAGGCCTTTCTGCAGCTGCTGACAGAGCTGAAAAAAGATGACGAAGGCAAGGAGATACCACTTGGAAGCAACGTTACAAAAGTTTCTCGGTCTGTTACCCGAAAACCTAAGAAAAATCGCTACACGACATTCTAAACCTCTCGATTCGGCGACCGCCGACTATCTTTGTGCCGACCTCGACGACTACCAGAAGAAAATCTTCGCCGGCAGCAAAGACAACCCGGCCATAGATATTGAGCTGATCGGCAGAATGGTGACGACCTTTAAAAAACTGCTGCAGAACTTTCGTGGTATGCCAGAAGCGCATCAGAACGTCGTTTCGATTGCAATAAGGTATTTTATCGATACCGAAGATGCTCAGAACGATTTTTCTGAAACTTTCGGTTTCGACGACGACCTCGCAGTGCTCAATGCCGCCTTACTCTCCATTGACCGCGAAGATCTTCTCGTAGTCCGCTGATTAAAGGTTTGTTCAGGGACGGCAATACCAGGCCTGGCGATTGACGCGGGTTGCCAGCCAGTTCATGCCGGTATCGAAGAACACTTCGGTTTCGGGTGGTTTGATTTTAAAATGATCGCACGGCACGCGCCAGACCGATGTGCCAAGCAGGCCCCATGAAAGACCGGCTTTTTCAGCAAGCTTCGGCAGACAGTCGATCAGCAGAGTTGCGCCGCCGAACAGACCGCCACCCCTGAGGCAACACTGACAGCCGCTTTTGACCAGATGAGTATTGTAAAGCTCGTAGTCCCCGTCTGGCATGCCGGCAGGGGCCACCGCATCTGAAACGAGCATGATCTGATTCGGCTCATAAAGACCATAGATGAATCTGACGATTTCGGGCGCGACATGTTCGCAATCGCCGATCAACTCGACGCAGAGATTTTTGTTCGCGAGAATATGGCTGAGCATGTTCGGCTGGCGGTGGTGAAACGTCGGCATGGCGTTGAAAAGGTGGGTGACTTGTCTGGCACCGGCTTCAATTGCCTTTTCCGTCATTTCCCAGTTGGCGTTTGAATGACCGATGGCGACAAACACGCCTGATTTTGCGGCTTGCCTGATGAATTCAATTGCCCCCGGCAGTTCGGGAGCCACGGTAATGATTTTTACCAGGCCCTCGGCAGCTTTCTGCCATTTTTCAAGCAGTTCCATATCGGGTTTCAGCAGATATTCCTGTGGGTGTGAGCCGCGCTTTTCCGCTGCCAGAAACGGGCCTTCCAGGTAGATGCCATGAATGAAAGGCGGCCGTGTGCGGCGGCGTGCCACGGTGGCGATATCTTTGAGAGCCTGCAGGCGCTGTTCCTCTGAACAGGTGATCAGAGTCGGAAAAACGCCGGTAATGCCGCGGGCCATGACCTGGTCGAGCATTTCCTCGATGCGGTCGGGGTCGCCAAAAACGAAATCCCAGCCGAAAGCCCCATGAAAATGCACGTCGATGATACCTGGCAGTTTATAGCCATCTACCGTTACATCAACGATGGTTTTATCCTGCGGGTGAATGAAATTTCTGCCGGCAAGAAAAGCCGGTTGTCCGGCACTTTTCTGAAATAAGTTCAGCATAATTCCGTTAATTTTTACCTCTCGCTGTATGGTATGTGCAGATTATAAAACATTTTTTCTCTACTTCACAGGGGGGATGCAATTTTTGTCAGGGCGGTCAGGTTTTACAGCAGGTTTTGCCGGATTGCATTGAAATAAAGTGGTGGCGGGAATAAAATGACGAAGAGGACTCGTCAAAAAAGCGGGTCCTGAAAAATATAAGGTAAGAGGAATGATTAGTATGACAATCGAGGTATTCAGTGAGCGCAAGAAGGTTCTTGGTATCAACAGTCTTGGCCGGATTGGCAAATTGACTCTCTGGCATCATGTCGGTCGCAGGTATTTCGACGCCATAGTGGTTAATCAGGGTCGTGAGATCGGCACCAGTCTTGAAGCCGTTGCACAATTTATCGAAAAAGACTCGACTTATGGGCAGATGCACCGGTTTCTCTACGGTATCTATGCCAAACCCATGATCAAAATCGTCGATGAAAGCGCCGGGAAACTTATGATTGGTGAGACCCCGGTGACGATTCTGCGCCAGGCGCGCAACCCGAAAGACATACCGTGGCGCGAGCACGGCGTCGAGGTTGTTACAGAATGTACCGGCAAGTTCATCGATCCGACAATTAACCCGGAAGACGCGAAAGGTTCGATTCGCGGGCATCTGATCGCCGGTGCCCGTGTCGTAATCAATTCTTCTGCTTTCAAAATCAAGAATCGTGCAGCTTCAATGCCTGACGACGCGGTTACCCTTATTTACGGCATAAATCACGGGGCTTTCGACCCGGCACGCCATGTGGTTCTCTCTGCCGCTTCATGCACTACCACCGGTCTTGCGCACATGGTCAAGCCTCTGCTCGAAAATGCGGCAACGAGCGTTATTCTCACCGCTTCGATGACCACGGTGCATGCCGCCACCAATACCCAGTCAGTGCTTGACAGTGTGCCAGGTGCTGGCGACAAGGATCTGCGCAAGAGTCGCAGCTTTCTTAACAACATCATTCTGACATCTACCAATGCTGCCGAAGCTCTCAGTCAGGTTATCCCGGAAGTGCAAGACATCGGTTTCATGGCAGATTCAATCCGCATTCCGACCAGCACCGAGTCTTTGATCATTCTCAATGCGACCTTCCAGTCGAGCCCGGAGCAGGGCATTACCGGCAATCTGATCTCGCGTGAATCAATCAACGCCCTTTACCGTCAGACAGCCGGAACAAGCCCGTTGCTGCATTATTCAGATGCCCAGAATGTCTCTTCTGATATGGCCGGCACCGACGCCGCAGTCGTTATCGAGGGGCAGTTCAATCATACGCGTACCGCTTTTATCAAAGCTGATCTTTCGCAGATTGCCGGGCTGCCTGAAGAGGTTCTGCGCCTGGTGCCGGGCGGCAAAATTGATATTCCCGTCGTTCACGCCAAAATTTTTGGCTGGTATGACAATGAATTTGGCAGTTATACCAATCGCCTCGGTGATCTGACCGTACATGCACACAAATCGCTGCGCTGAAAAAAATGCCGGCGCGGGGCCCTTGTTGCCTGCGCCGGCATTTTTCAGTCGTGCCGGTGCTGCCCGAAGTAGACTGCGCCGGTCCAGCCGTCAATGCTGAGATATTCGCCTGATTTGACCAGGCGCCCGGCGATAATGCAGTAAGAATCGGTCTCATAGACTTTCAGTTTGTTGAAGCCGACAACGCCAACCTTTTTCAGCTGCGGAATAGTCACGGCAGCATGACTGGTTCTACCGCCACGGGCGGTGAGAAGACCTTCGACCTGCAGCAGCAGACCGACATCCTCCGGAACCGTATCTGGCCTGATAAGTATCAGCGGCGTGTCAGGGTCGTATTTTTTCGATTTTCTGATTTCCCGTTCCGAGAAGACGACTTTTCCCGAAATGGCGCCGCCGCCAACTCCAACGCCGTTGCCCAGCAGTGAGGCGTGCAGTTCGTCGCTGTCGAAGAATGTCGAAGCTCTGGTTTCCTTTTCCTGATACTGGTCGCGTGTCTGCAGAATATGCAGTCCCCCGGCCGTTTCATTCTCGAAGGTGAATTCTATCTCCTGGTGCGGAAAGCCGTTTTCGACAATGAGGGTCGTGGCGTGCTGCAGCAGTCGGTTATAGATTTCAGGAAACTGCGTTTCGAGTGACATGGTTGCCGAAGGTCTTTCTTTGAGTCTCTGATACTCAGAGATCGGGTAGGTTTCAATCAGTCCTGAGACGATGTCATCGCCCTGAACACCAAAGAAGAAGTCGCCAAACAGGTGAATTTCGGTATTCTGACCGTTAGGATCCCGGGTAAAGGTGACCCCGGAGCCTGAACTGGTGTCGAGATTGCCGAAGACCATCGTCTGCACGACGACGGCGGTTCCCCAGTCGTCAGAAATATTCATCTGACGGCGAAATAGTCTGGCACAGTCGGAATTCCAGGATTGAAAAGCCCTGAGAATAGCGTATTTCAGCTGGTCCAGAGGATTGTCGAAGACTTTGATGCCTTTTTTTTGAAGATTTTCGCGGTAGGAAATTGCGATTTCACGCATCTGGGCCGGGCTGAACTGCAGTTTTTTGCTGACGCCGAACTTTTTCTTGAAGTCTTCGATCAGGCCGTCGAAGTAGTTGCGATCGAGTCCTTCGTTCATGCCCCACATTTGCAGAAAGCGGCGGTAGCTGTCCCAGGCGGCCCATTCATAGCCTTTTCGAGTGCTCAGACTTTCGCAGACGGATTTGTTGATGCCGACGTTGAGAAATGTATTCATCATGCCGGGCATCGAAATTGCGGCGCCGCTTCTAACTGAGAAAAGAAGAGGGTTTTCCGGAGAGCCGAATTTTTTCCCGGTTACCTCTTCGATTCTTTCAACAGCCTGATGGATTCTGTGAGTCAGGTCTTTCAGCATGTGTTTGTAACCGATCAGGGCATCGAAACAGCGAAAAACTTCGGTGGTGAGAATGAAGCCCTGTGGCACCGGAAAACCGTAAGCGGCAAGTCTTTTCAGCCAGTAACCCTTGTTGCCGAGTAAAATGGCATTGTCGATGCCAGTGTCGGCTTCATGGATGTTTGAGACCGTGATGTCGGGGTTATAGGTGGTTACAAGGTTGAGAATCGCCTTTTTGTCACGGAATTTTTCGAGTTCTTCGCGCAGGGTTATGACAATGCGGTTGATCAGTTTATCGAGAACCTGCAGGCTGAATGCCGAAGAAAGCAGTGAGCGCAGAAAGTTTTCTGAAACCCTCAGAACGCAGGTGTTTTCGTCAGCATCTGTGCCTTTTACACCCGGGCAGCCACGTTGCAGCATCTGCCTGATGATGATAGGCAGATTATTGCGGTGTGTGTCGATGTAGAAATCGTGAATGATGTTCTGAATCGCCTTGGAAATGCCGAGAAAGATGTCGAGATACTGATCGATAGAGAAGAGCTTGATGCCAAGCCCGCTTTTCAGATATTCTATTTTGCTGGCAATCTGCCGATGCGGGATTCCTTCGATCTCAAGGGCCTTGAGAAACAGGGGCAGGCAGGTATGAATCTTCATGATAGTACTTTTCGTGATAAAGGTGAGGCCCATCTCTTCGACCATCATTTCAAATAATGAGGTTCCGAAGCTTTCAAGGCGTAACGAAAGACCCAGTGCATCGAATTTTGGCTCGTGGTAGACGCCATACATAGATGGGATGCCCGCAGCGATATGGCGCTTGAAGTAGATGTTTTCAGAAGCCGCTGTTTTTTCAGGGCTTAGAATTATCTCCTGCAGAAGCTGACGAAAATCTAGAACGATAAACAGAGCTTCACGGAAATCTCTGTGGCTGAGATGCTTTTCGAGTGCTTTAATCCGCGATGGTTCAAAGAGATTGACCATCGCGAGGTCATTTAGCAGATCGAGCGGCTGCGGGTTGTATTTTTTGGTCAGCAGCTGAAACATTCTGATCAGGTATCTGGCCCGGTTGCGGTCGCGGTTTGTAATCGGCAAACTGTCGAGGCTGGCCTTCAGTGATTCTGTTTTAACCTCAAGCAGTCTGGCGGTATCGAGCAGATCTTCGCCGGCAAGTTTCGCAAATGCCTGGTGCAGGCCAGTGAAATACTCGCCCGTCGTATCGATCTGTTCAAGAACATCGACCGGGACATAGGGTCTGATAAGTTCATGGTTGGCGGTTGCCCAGAACTGGAAACTGGCGGCCAGAAAGTTGACAAGATTGTTGTTGCTCTCAACATGTGATTGTTTGCGAATAAAGTGCACGAGAATATCACGCCGCGAGCATAATTCGTCAGCGCGGGTGGAAATTTCGCGCAGTTCGCCTTCGGCGCCTATTTCATTGAAAAAAGCCGGAAAAAGCCGCAACAGCTGCTTCGACAGGTTCAGATTGTGACCGATGCCCGCATTCAGATAAGCTGAAATATCGCGCTGAAAAAGGTCGGTATCGCGAATCAGCACCCCGCCGAGCTTGAGATTTATTATCAGGGCAGAAAGCAGTCTGCGGGTCCAGGCTGGTTTCATCGCGATAATTTCCATCCAGACACGAATGTTTCTGATGTGATCCGGGTTGACCTGAATCTGCCATTCAGAATTGCTGCCAGCTACCTCCGGGTATTGAAAGCCCGACTGGATGATCGCATCGATGAGAATTTCCAGCATCTGGCGGTTGTCGGTTTTTACAACATCGCGGGCCATGGTGAGAATACAGCTGAGAAAAATGCTGCGAAAACGCTGCTGACCAGCAAAGTCGTTCAAAGTTCCGCAGATCTTCATGATGAATGAGGCGCGCCGGTTTTCGGGTTCCTCGGCGAAGCCAAGGCTGAGAGAACGATTGATTTCCTGCAGCGACTGGGTGTGCAGCTCTTCGAGAGCCGCTGAGCCGACGATATTGAACAGATAATCTAGCTTGGTGAGGTAACGCTGGTTGCCAAAAGCATTTTCGTGCTCGATTTGATCAGCAATTTTGATATAGGCGGCAAGAATCTGCTGGTAATCAGGAATTGTCAGCATATTCGAAAAATCCGGAGCTTGCCGGCCGGCGGCAAGGTTCATTTTATCGAGCAGTTGCCGCAGATTATTATGCGATAGTGGCTCGAGCATTTCCTTGAGCCGCCGGATGCGGGCAGGGGCCTCCGGGTCGTATTCTTCACTGGCGGTGAGGCCGGCCAGAGAGTTGCGATCGAACCATGTGACCGGGTCAATCTGCTTGAGCCAGTGCTGGTAGGTTTGGGCAAAAGTCACTTCAGTCAGCGCCGCAAAGTTCGTGAGTCGTTCTAAAACCGCATTATGGCTGCGAACCAGAAACTTGCTATGCGCAGAGCACCTTTTCAGCTTCAGCTCAGGGTGGGCTGCAAGATTGAGAAGCCGGCCGCAGGCCGCATCGACCAGAGCCAGATTCCGCTCGAGATGGGTGCCGCTTTCTGAAAAGACCGTATCGAAAAAGTCGAAGAGAAACCGCAGAGTTTTATCGACAATACGGCTTTCGCTGGCATTGTCGATAATCTGAAAGTAGATATCCAGAACGCAGTCGATCGCCTCAGTCGCCTGTGCATGTGCGTTGAATTTGCTGAAATCGTTTACTGAAAAAGCTTTTAGACTGTCGGTGACGAATTCCCAGTTCACGAACGGGTGGTTCAGCTCGGTCAGAAGTTCCTGGATACGCTTGTGAACACCGTAAAAATCTTCTACCGCCTGCAGCAGCGGTGCAAACTTTTTGGGAATCTCAACCCTGGCCGCTGTGGTGGCCATGTTTGCTTTGAGTGCCGATGAGTTTAAAAGATCGGGAGGTTTTTCCATGATATTCTGCAGTCCTTTCCTGGGGCCTTGCCCTGACGCAGGTCTGGCAGAAGTTTATGCCGGGCCTGACAAAAATATCTCTGCAGACTATCTTATCAGAATGCTTCGAAAAAGCGAACCACTTTGCAATCTGTCTTACTGGCCTGTTTCAGAATTAGACAACTGGATGAAAACAGACCTGGCGCCTGTGAAAAGTGGCAAGGCTGTTGAAACCCTCTGACCTGAGCATTTCAAGCGCCGTAAAAAAGTCCGCCCCCATATCTTTATTCGTGTGTGAATCAGAACCGATGGTGACTATTCGGCCGCCAAGCTGACGAAAACGTCTGAGAATCGAGACGTGCGGGTGAAAGCTGTCGAGTCCGTAACGCATTCCCGAAGTGTTTATTTCAAGGCCTTTATCGTGTTCGGCCAGCCATGAAAGAAGCGCATCGAGCTGGGGCTGAAGGATTTCAGGCATCAGGGTGCCACGCGTCAGGCCGTAACGCCTGATAATGTCGATGTGACCGAATACATCGAAGTCCGAAAAAGCCTGTACTGCCCGCAACGACTCTTCGAGATAGACTCTCCAGCACTCTTCGACCGTACTGTGCTGTTTGTAGAATTCGCCGCAGTAAAAATCGAGTTCACGGGCCCGGTGCATCGAGGCAATGATAAAGTCAAACGGTCGACCGGCCACAAATCGGCGGCAGAGGGCGGCGTGTTCGGCCTGAATCCCGAGTTCAACACCGCACAATAATGTCAGGCCAGTGGTTTTGCTGTTGAGTGCGTGCAGATGCGCGAGGTAGGCGTCTGGATCGAAAATCGAATCGCCCTCAGCGAAATCGGCGTGGTCGGTTATTGCCATAACGTCGATGTCTCTGTTTAAAGCCGTTTCGATAAGCTGTTCGGGGGTTTCGCGGCAGTCCTGTGAATAATTGCTGTGATTGTGGCAGTCGGTTTTTATCATGGCGCTGGCAGCCTTTTCTGCACCGGGGTGAGCCCCTGGGGTTCGCTGAGAGTATCTATCTGCGGCTGATGAATTTCGTTACGCAGTTCGCCTGGTTTTTTGAAGGGGGAAGCGACGAAGTTGCTTTCGAAGTCACCGCGGCTGGTCGTAACCTTGAATTTTATCCAGCGCACCCACCAGTCACGCTTGAACATGCCTATGACCACGCGTTTGCGCTCGACAACCCGGTAAACTGTTCCGGGTTTTATGGTCACCGGTCGCCGGCCGGTAAACCAGTCGTCGTCCATGACGTCTTTTTTGTGGCCACGCCAGGTGCTTGCGGTGACGCCAGTAATGATAAGCGGCCTGAGATTATCATCGTTGTAAATGTCGAGACATTCTCTGATGCTGTAGTAATTGTAGTAGAGGCGGTGGGTGTCGGCACGGGCGATGACGCGTATCGGCAGGTCGTATTGCTGCCCGAAAGCGCCGCGGCAGATAATCAGCAGCAGAAAAACGACAAGGCAGCCCCCCGGTATGAGAGGCTGCCTCGTTTTAACGAGCATTTTGTCAGGCTGCTTTAATCTTCCGGCCGAGTTCACGCCCCATCTCGCGGCATTTTGCGAGATCTTCCTGACTCGGGGCAAACTGGCATTTGTAACCGGGAATCACGACTTCGATACCCGCTTCCTGCATGAAGGTTTCGAGGCGCTTGACTGCCTCGCCGCTCCAGCCGTAAGTGCCAAAGGCCATGCCAATCTTGTTCTTGAAGCGCAGGCCGCTGATTTCTTCCATGTAGAGGGCAAGAGTCGGCAGCAGTTTGTTATTGCGGGTCGGGCAGCCAACTACCAGAGCGCGGCACGACAGGAGGTCGGTCATCGTATCGGCAAGATCAGCGGCGCCGGCGTTGAACATGCGGTATGAAACACCTTCGTCTTCGAGCCCTTCGGCGATGGCGCGTGCCATTTTTTCGGTGCCGCCCCAGATGGTGTCGAAAACGATCACTGCAGACTTCTGCGGTTCGCCGGTCGCCCACTGTATGTATTTTTCGACGATCTGAGTCGGGTTCTGACGCCAGCACATGCCGTGTGCCGGAGCAATGACGGCGATTTCCCAGCCAAGCTTCAAAAATTCATCGATCTTTTTGAGAATCTGCTGTGAATAAAGGGTGAGGATATTGGCGAAGTATTTTTCGGCCTCGAACCACAGGTCCTTCTGGTCGATCTGGTCGGCGAAACGCTCGGGGGCGGCGTAATGCTGACCGAAGGCGTCGGCCGAGAAGAGGATTTTCTCTTCAGGACAGTAGGTGAACATGGTGTCGGGCCAGTGCAGCATCTGGGCTTCGAAGAAGCGCAGGGTGCGTTTGCCGATTTTGATTTCGTCGCCGGTTTTAACGACCTTGAGGTTCTTTTCAGCACCTGGGAAATGCCTGGTGACCGAGATTTTGCCGCCGCGGCTGACGTAGACTTCGATGTTGGGGTTCATCTGCAGCAGTTTGGGCAGGCCACTGGCATGGTCAGGCTCGGCGTGGTTGATGATGAGAATGTCGAGTTCTTCGACCTTGCAGAACTGACTGATATGGTCGGCCAGGTCTGAAAGATGCGAATCACGCACCACATCGATCAGCACTTTCTTTTCGTCGTTGATAAAATATGAATTGTAACTGGTGCCGTGGCGGATCGAAAGCTCGTGACCGTGAAAGTGGTCTTTGCTCCATTCGAGGGCTCCGACCCAGTAAATGTCATTACAGATAGTCTGTTTCAAAATCAGTGCCTCCTGCAAATATTGCTGTTCGTGATTTTTTTACCATAAAGAATCTAACATATTTCAGATTTTAGTCAAACATTATGCGCCAAAAAAAGTATCATTTTGTTTCCGCTTGCCTTTTCGCATAAAACAAGTATTGATTATTGATCGGGCCAAAAAAGCAACCCGACCGCATAGACCGGGCCAGCGAACCGGTTTAACCCTGTTTACGCACGAATCAACAGCTGACAGCGGGTTGCCGGGTTGTTGCCTGATCTGCAAAAATCGGTTAGGATATTCAGGTAATAAAGTTAAAAACTGAAGGGGAACACCAATGCATCTTCTGATTATTGCCCTGATGGTCATCGGCGTTATCGTGCTGGGCTATCTGGTAAAATTATTTCCGTTCATGACCTATATCAATTGCATTTCAGCGAATGTACCCTGCTCGCCGATGCAGTTGATAGCGATGCAACTGCGCAATGTTCCGACCGACTTCATTATCGAAAACTACGTTAAAGCCCGCAAGGCCGGCCTGCCGCTGCAACTCGACCGCCTCGAAGTGCATCTTCTCTCTGGCGGAAACATCACCAACGTCATCTCTGCGCTTATCAGTGCCAGCCGCTCTAACATCGATCTCAACTTCGAACGGGCGGCGGCCATCGATCTGGCAGGCCGCGACGTCAACGATGCCGTTAAAATGAGCGTTCAGCCGAGGGTTCTCAAAACCCCCGAAATTCACGGCATTGCCAAAGATGGTATCGAACTGATCGTTCACACCAATATCACTGTCAGGGCCAACCTGGCGACCATGGTTGGCGGCGCCGGCGAAGACACGATTCTGGCGCGTGTCTGCGAAGGTATTGTCTCAGCCATTGGTTCTGCCGAGAAGCATTCGGTTGTGCTCAACAAACCCGAAATTCTGACAAAGCATGTTATCGCAGCCGGTCTTGATGCCGGCACTGCCTTTGAAATCGTTTCGCTCGATATTTCTGACATCGATGTGGGCCGCAATATCGGTGCCCACCTGAAAAATGCCCAGGCAGTCGCCGACAAGAAGGTCGGTGAGGCCAGAGCTGAAGGCCGCCGGGCTCTTGCCATGGCCCTGACCCAGGAAAACCGCGCCGCTGAACAGGAGGCCCGCGCTAACCTGGTGCAGGCCGAAATGAAAATTCCTCTCGCACTGGCAGACACTTTCCGTCAGGGCAAGTTGCTGGTAAAACGCAAGGCGAAAAAAGCGCCGGTAGACCGCACCGGTCTGGGGTTCGGAGATGATGCAGGCTGAAACAGAAGTAAAGGTTTCTCGTGAACAGCTCGAGACCATGAATCGGCTGCACCGCCGCGAGCTTCGCCAGCTCAGACATATGTCAGAAGCTCAGTTTCAGGTGTTCAGGCGCAATTTCTCTTTTGGCCAGCTCGACAACATGACGCGGGCCGAAGCTCAGCAGTTGCTGATGTCGATGCTTGCCCTCAGCCTGCAGCTGCTCAACGACCTCAAAGATTAAAACCGTTTCGCTGAAATAAACAAAGCCCGGCAGATTTTGTGTCTGCCGGGCTTTTATTCAAGACGGATCAGGGAGTTGTCACTGTGGCAGAAGCGGCAGTTGGCAGAGCCGGGGCGCTTTCGAAAACTGCAGTGGCAGGAGCGGGTTGCGCGGTTTCAGCGGTTGCCGTGGCTGTCTGGCCGTTTCCCTGTGCCGGGGCTTCGACCGAAACTGCCGGTGCCGGAGCCGGTGTTGGTGCATCTGAACCGGTGGTCTGATAAAGCATGACGGTGTAGGCAATGTAGCAGGCGAGCAGAAAAGCGCCTTCGAGTCTGACAATTTTCATGCCGGTACGCATGATTGGCAGGACGCCAAGGCCAACGACAAACATCAGCGGAATATGGATTCCGAGCATGTTGGGGGACACAATCAGGTAATTGGCCGGGGTTGATCCAGGTATAACCAGTGGCAGGGCGGCTGCACAACCGACGATGCCGAGCAGGTTGAAGATATTCGAGCCGACGACGTTGCCGACCGAAATGTCTGACTGGCCTTTGCGGGCGGCGACGACCGAGGTGGCCAGTTCGGGAAGCGAAGTACCGATGGCGATCAGAGTGAGGCCGATGATTTCGTCAGAGATACCAAAGCTCTGGGCAATGGTAACGGCACCGCGCACCAGCAGTTCGGCGCCGATAACCAGGCCGACCAGGCCGCCAAACACATATATTATGTTATTGAGCGTGGTCGGTTTTGCTTCAGATTCTTCAGCGGCGGTGACCACTGCGTCGGCTTTTTCTTTGATTTCTTCGGCGATAGCGTTCTCACGGCGGCCGATAATGTAGCTCATTATGGTGTAGGCGATGAACAGGCCAATGAGAATCAGCCCTTCCTTCGGGGAAATAACGTTGCCGGTCGAAGCCATATACCATACCAATCCTGAGATCGCGATCATGATCGGGGTTTCGCGGCGTACCATCTGGCGTTCGCAGGCAATTGGCTGAATGAGAGAGGCGATGCCAAGAATCAACGCCACGTTCATGATATTCGAGCCGACGACGTTACCGAGCGAAAGGGCCGGGTTGCCTTTAAGCGAGGCGTTGACGCTGACCACCAGTTCAGGCAGAGAGGTGCCGGCCGCGACAATGGTAAGGCCGATGACCATTTTGCTGACGCCAATATTTATTGCGAGATTCGATGCCCCTTCGACGAGTTTGTCGGCGGCATAGGTGAGTATGACCAGCCCGATTGCACAAAATACAAGGCTTCCAAGCATATTAGTATAACTCCTGTAGCTTTTGGCGCGACCCGTATGCCATTTATCACCCTGCAGGCGACTGCAGCTGTTTCTGGCAATCGAATCGGCACCGGCCCGGAAATATTCATTTCCGGATGCCGCGCCTATTCTAAACAGGTATTGCCCGGTCTGCAATAAAAAACTTACAGGTTGAATAACGCAAAAGCTGATTTGGTTCATGTTATCAGGCCATTTCCGGCTCCGCCTTCGGCGCGCCGGCAGTTGCGGTTTTTGTATTTAACGGTATAATTTAAAAAGTCACAATTGCATAACTGGAGAAAACCATGAAGAAATCGACCGCCTTCAACAGAATATCCTTTCTGCTGGCTCTGGCAGCCGTATTTTTGTTTTTTGTCAGCAGTGTTTATGCCGACTTTACCCTGTCGAACGGGCACACGGCATATATCGGCGACACCTATACCATCTCGATGCTTGGTACCCGAAAGGCTTCGCACGATGATATGCGTTCCCTCAGCAAACAGATCGAGGCTTTTCGCAAAGCTGAAAAGCTGATGCGCTCATGGGGCATCAACATGGATGCCCGCGTTCACATCAGATTCTATACCGATACCGATTTCCCGGCCCGTGATATGTGGCTGGCCGCCGGCATGAAACCCGACAAAGCCGCTCTTGACGCTTACGAAGAAAACAGCGGTCTGGTTTTCTGCAGCACTTCAGGCTACGAGTTCGCGCACATGGCCGACAGGCTCGATGATGACTATTTCTTTCTCAACCCCTTTCCCGATTACATCAAGCGCAAATATTTCGTTAACCCCGCAGCGATCAAAGGTGAAATACTCCAGGAAGTCCTCGATATAATTAAAACCGAAAAGAAAGAAATCGAAGAGGGCCTCGATAAGCCGGTAAGCGGCCAGCTGAACAATTACATGATTTTTAAAAGCGCCGCTTATTCGCCCGACAAGGCGGTTCTGTGGGTGCCGGTCAGCAAACCCGGTTCTTTGCACCGTTACCTCGACACCACTGTGCACGAATACGGTCATCACGTTTTTCATCTGATGGTCAAAGAGATATTGAACAAAAATAACCCGAAGAAAAAATGGACCAACATTCAGATTTTCTTCATCTGTTCAAATATTCTGGCTGTTAATGAATTCTTCGCCAACTATGTTTCGATCGCCAACGGCTATACCAAGTGCATCAATCTGCACAATTACAGCGCCGTGCCCCAGGATATGAAACGCGTGTTCAGCCAGGATAGAACGCTTGCCGGCTATCTCGAAGAAATCAGAAAAGGTGACAAGCGGGTTAAACACATGCTTTCAGAAGGGCATAATTCGCTCAATCCGATGCGTTCGTTCGTCTGGCAGCTGCGACTGGCTCTGAACGCCGAAACTGTTGACAAACTCGTGGTAACTGCTGTTCGCCAGGCCATCAGAACTTTTTTTGCGGTAGACATGCTCAAATATCCGCGCGTCAGACTCACCGAAAAGGGCTGGGGCTGTTTCACCATCAAGGGTTACCCGGTTGACGTCACCACCGAAAACCTTCGCTTTCTGCGCTATCTGCAGGAAGCCGCCAACAAGCAGCTTAATGCCGAGCAGAAGAAAAAATTCGCCGAAATCGCTGGCAAAATCTTTGCAGGCTATTATCCGCTGAAATAACTTTGTAGATAAGTTAAACAAAAAGACCCGGGCATTTGGCCCGGGTCTTTTTGTTTCTAGAGCAGGAAAATCTTGATTATGAAAATAAAGACGACTGCCGCGACGAAGAAAAGCAGTTTGGCCTTTATCTCACTCACAACATTGTCAGTACCTGAGTCGGCCTGGTTTTGCTGAGTATTTTCGGGCTCGCGTTCATACTCTGACTGGTTGTATTCTGACATTGGTCGGCTCCCTTGCATGATTGAACTACGAAAAGACATGCGTGTGCACGCTATTCGCATTCGTTGAGTGAAACGGGCATTCTCTCGTGGTCTGTACACGAAAAAAGCCGCCACTCGCGTCTGCGAATGGCGGCCCGACCATTCATAAAAACCTTCGGAAAATTTCCGAACCCTTAACTAAAGAATAACAGATTGGCTCGCCCCTGACAAGTGTTGAAATGCTATAGCTTTGATGACATTTGATTGCATTATCGCCCGACCGGTAATAGACTGGCTCTGTACTGACAATAATTCTGCTGAAGGATAAGCCTGCTTATGTTTAATATGATAAAAAACAGATTGGGTCTGCTGCTGGCAGTTTCGTTGCTGCTTTTCTCCGCTCTGACAGTTCAGGCCGGGCCGGTGCCCCCTGGTGAAGGCTGGCGCGTCAACGGTGATTATGGTTTCAGCATCGGCATTCTGCCGTCGGCTGCTACTACTGACATTGCAAAGCCCGTTGAGGTAGTCGCACCTTTGGGGTTTGTGGCTACGTATGCTGCTGATATCACCAATATTCCATATAACGGCTTTAAAAGCATGGGTTTCAGTATTCCTGATGTTGCCGACCCGGCCGGCATGAACTATTTTATCAAACTCTACCGCTTTCCCGAAAAAATCAGGCATCTGCCGATCGTCGCACCGCTGCCTGCCGATTTCGGCATCAATAAAATCATTGGTGGCTCTGAGATCTCGACTTTCATGGCCGATCGACGCAATCTCGTCGTAAAAATGGGTTTGATCGAACCCTCTGGCCGTCAGTTCACAGAGCAGGCGCCGTTTCCGCCTTTGCTGATTAAAAATGCCGGTCAGGCCGAACAGAAAAGCTTTCTCGCTTCGGTCGTCTTTTATTCAATCTATCTCAGACCGCGCGCTTTGCCCGGCATCACCGCAGAAGCTCGCCCCGGCAGTGTCGAACACAGCATGCTCGGCGTGGTTGCCTTCCATCAGGCTCTGCTGCAGGCCTGTGAAAAGAATTTTCAGGCCCTGACCAGCGATGACGAGGCTTATCACTGTTTTCTGCGCCATTACGCACCCGGCCGGGCGCAGGTTCTCAAAGTAATGAAGAGTCCGCTGCAGTTCAAAGACAACTGGAAAACGCTGCCGATGCCGCACGGCCCGACGAAGTTTCTCAGCAGTCTGCTGCTGCTCATCAGCGACGAATACACGTCAAAGACCGCCAAAAGCGCCCCCGAAGAACTCACCACCCCATTCTTCAAAGCCAACTGGCAGCCCGCCCGCCGCACCATCTTCGAAGTCGGCTCGATCTTCGATTCTTCCACCCAGGCCGAAAAGCGCTGAACGGATAATCCAGGCAAAAAGATTGCTGCCGGGCTTTTCTTATTGATTTGCCTGGTCATGGGAGAAAGAATAAAATCGTCATTTGTTCACGCGGCTATTGTAAAAAACTCAAAAAACCGGAAAAAAGCCCTCCGATATGATCGTTCTGCAAACTATGACCGCCAATGACGCCGCAAAAATAAACTGGCTTCCGATGCTGGTAACTGTGTTCATTCTGGCTGCGTGGTTCAGGTTCAGCGGCCTGAACTGGGACCAGGGAAGTCATCTGCACCCGGACGAACGCTTCATGACAATGACTGCCGAAGCGCTCAAGCCTGTCGACAGTCTCGCAGAGTATTACGATACATCGTTGTCCGGCTGGAATCCCCATAATGTCGGCAAAGAATTTTACGTCTACGGCACTCTGCCTCTTCATTTGACCAGATTTATCGCCAATCTTGTCAACATGGCCGATTATAGCGGCATCTGTCGGGTCGGGCGCTTTCTTTCGGCTGTTTTCGACATGCTGACTCTGCTGGCGGTTTTTCTGATCGGCAACAGTCTTTTCAGCCCCTGGGCCGGTACTGCCGCCGCCGCTTTTTACGCGACCTCGGTGCTGGCGATTCAAAATGCCCATTTTTTCACCGTCGATTCTCCTGCCACCGCCTTTATCTGCTGGGCACTCTATTTTGCGGTCAGAGCGGCCGGCAGACCAGATGCCGCAACCGGGTCTCTCGTGGCATTTGCTATTTTTGCGGCTGCTGCGGCGGCCTCGAAAATCTACCTGCTTGCCGGACTGGCCATCATTCCGCTGATCTTCTTTCTGAAGGCCAGACAGAAGCCTTTCAGGAACCATTTTCACCGTGTCATGCATGTCTTGGCCGCCTCAGCCATGCTTCTCGTTCTAACCGCATTCTTTTTCCGACTGTTTTATCCTTACCTGTTCAGGGGCCAGGATTTTCTCGATCTCGAGTTGAACCAGAAGGTGATAGACAACTTCAGGCAGCTTTCAGACTGGGTTAAGGCGGGCACTCAATTTCCGCCGGCTTTACAGTGGATCGACCGCAACTTTTTCTTTTCTCCGGGCAATCTCGCGCTCTGGGGAATGGGGCTGCCTTTCTTCTGTATGGCATTTGTCGGACTTCTGCTGCTGACCGTTGCAACAATAAAAGACACCGGGCCAGCAATGATAATTACCTTCTGGTCAGCCGGCTGGTTTATTTTGCAGTCTGCCGGCCCTAACCCGACGCTCCGTTACCAGCTCCCGGCATTGCCGGGATTCGCGATCGCGGCAGCCTGGCTCTGGGCCGGAAAAGATCGCAGCCAGTTGACGCGCCTGCTCGGCACTCTGGTTTTCGCAGCCACTTTGCTCTGGGCGCTGGCTTTTTCTGCCATATATGATCGGCAACACCCGAGAGTTGCAGCTTCAAAATGGATTCTGGAAAATATCGCATCAGGAACCACGCTGGCATTCGAATCAGCCTGGGATGACGCGATTCCGCTTTATTCATGCGGTGATCCGGTTCGTGTTAGAAACTTTCTCAGTGGCCAGAATCTGCAGATTCATGAACCGGATTCACCGGCTAAAATAGACCAGATGCTCGCTGCCCTTGAAAAATCAGAAATCGTGGTGGTGACCTCGAATCGCATGTATGGCTCGATCTGCCGCCTGCCTGAACTTTTCCCGGCTACTATAGCGTATTATCGCGAACTTCTCGGAATCGGCCCGGAACAAAACCCTGTCGAAGCGTTCGCAGCACTTGCAGACATATACAAAGCAACAGAACAGCAGCTGAACAGCAAAAAACCAGCTTTGTCGACGACCGGTTTTGAACCGATTGCAGTGTTTTCCTCTTTTCCGGCGATCGGCCCTCTGACCATCAATGATCAGTCTGCAGAAGAAGCTTTCACTGTCTACGATCACCCGCAGGTAACTCTGTTCCGCAAGACCGCTGCCTTTAATTCTGCCGCGCTGAAAGAGAAGATGCTCAAAGCTCTTTCGGCAGCGCCGGCTTTGGGAGATCGTCGATGAAGCGAAACAGTTTTCTGCATCGACTTATGCTGGCAGTCGTCATTCTGACCGGCGGTCTGCTGCGGTTTTATAACCTGAACTGGGACAGCGGTATGCTGTTTCACCCCGATGAAATGAATATCGGTATCGCGATGTCAAAAATCAGCTTTTCAGGCAGTCTCAACCCCGGTTTCTTCGCCTACAACGGCTTTTCACTTTACCTGTACAAAGCAGCAGCAACTGTTGTTGCCGCTCTTACCGGCGATCAATGCTGGGTTGATGAAATAGGCAGATCGTTGCTGGTCAGCCGTTACATTTCGGCGGCAGTTTCAACTTTTTCTCTGCCAATGATTTATCTGCTCGGCATGAGAATTGCCGATCGGCAGACCGCTTTTCTGGCAACAACGCTGGCCGCTTTCAATACCGGTCTGATTCAGTGCGCCCATTTTGCGGTGACCGAGAGTCTTCTGGTCTTTTTCCTGCTGCTTACGGCTCTGTGCGCTCAGGCATGCATTGCTGTAAAAAGCCGCATCGGCGAAGGCATTCTTTATCTGGTTATCGGCATTGCAGCAGGCTGTAAAACCAGCGCTCTCAGCTTTCTCGCCTTTCCTGCCGCAATTATTGCCATCAGATCTGCCGGGCTTAGGCAATTTTTCAGCGGTTGTTTCAGGGTAATTCCAGGTTCACTCATCATTCTTGCGGCTTTTTTCGCCGTATCGCCATATTCGCTGCTTGAACTTGAGAGTTTTCTCGCCTCGATGTCGTATGAAGGTGGCGTCGTTCACGGCACGATCAAAGTTCCTTATACCCTCCAATTCTTTGATTCAACCGCGTTTGTTTCGTGGATTCCCAGTCTGAACTGGCTTCTTACCATGCCGGTCGCCGTTATTGGCATGACAGGTCTGCTGGTGTGGCTTACCGGAGGCCTGATCGCTTTATGGCGCCGCAACCTTTGCCAACCAACCCCGTCAGAATTGTCTGCCGAATCAATCAATTCTGATAAAGCACTTCCGCTGCTGTTATTTGGAACGCTTTATGCTCTCTACATTGGTTCGTGGCATGCCAAATTCATTCGTTATCTGATTCCCCTGCTTCCGGTGCTGATTCTAAGCTGTACCTGGGCGTGCGGAAAGATTCGCAAAAGGTTTGCCCTGCTTGGTTCTGTTGTTACCGCCATAGTCATTATCAGCAGCGGTTTGTGGGCAATCAGCTTTTTTTCGATCTATCTCAGGCCCTCAACCAGAATTGTCGCTTCAGAATGGATGCTGAAAAATTTCAACCCCGAAAGCCGACTGCTGCTCGAACATTATGATTACCCACTGCCGATTGTTTTTCCGGGCAATGCCCCGGATAAATTCGTGCGCAGAATTTTTCCGTTCTTTGCCAAGGATACCCCAGAAAAAATGCATGATCTGGCTGCTGCACTCGCTGAAGCAGATTACCTGATTCTTGCCAGCCGAAGACTTTATGCAAATATTCCACGGGATCCGCATCAGTATCCATTTACCAGTCGCTACTATCACGACCTTTTTTCCGGCAGGCTCGGGTTCAGTGAAGTGGCCGTTTTCTCTTCACCGCCGGCTCTCGGAAACTGGACTTTCGATGACAATAGAGCCGAAGAAACCTTTCAGGTTTTCGATCATCCTGAAGTGAGAATTTTCAGAAAAGACGGGAATTCAGAGGCTCTCTGCCGAAAATCGGTCAGCGAAATAGCGGCTTTTCTTACTCGACCGGCTGAAAATGCTGTATCATGCAGCCACAACAAGGAACTGTATCAATGAAAAAACCCATTAAAGCAGCTATTATCGGAGCGGGAATAACTGGCCTGACTGCGGCCATGAATCTCTGCCGGGCTGGTTTCAGGGTAAGTATCTTCGAAAAGGAACCATTTGCCGGAGGCCTGTGCGCAAATTTTGCAGAAAAACCCGGGTATGATACCTTCGAAAGGTTCTACCACCATCTGCTCACTTCAGATGACGCAGCCATAAGGCTTTTTGCCGATCTCGGTCTGAAAAACCAGCTCGAATGGCTGCCGCCTGCCAATGCGTTCATATGTGAGGGCAAAACATTCAAATTTTCCAACCCGGTCGATCTTCTGCGTTTTGAACCGGTTTCGCCTTTACGCCGGCTTTTGACCGGTCTGCAGATACTTGGCACCAGATACATCCGAGACTGGAAACCACTTGCACATACCACCGCCGCTGACTGGGTCAGTAGGCATGCCGGCCGACAGGTCTATCGCAAAATCTGGCAGCCGCTGTTAAAAGCAAAATTTGGCGATGAATCTGAGCGTATCGCAGCCATGTGGCTGGCGAACAAGATCAGGCTGCGCGGTTCTTCTCAGAAGGCGGGCTTTGCCGGTGAACGGCTCGGTTATCCGCGCGGTGGCTTCAGCATTCTCGTAAATGCCATATTGAAAAATCTTCATGCCGCCGGTGCAGAAATATTTACCGGTGAACCGGTTCGGCACATCGGTTTCATCCCTGGGTCAGATCGTGGCGGCCATGAAAAATTCACGCTTACGACTGCAGAAAGAAACGAGAATTTCGACAGTATTCTCTCTACCATCGCCCCCGGAACCATGGCCGAACTGATGCCGCAGCAACCCGAGGCAACCAGAAGAAGCTGGAAAAAAATAAAATATCAGGCCAGCCTCTGTTTGACGCTCGAACTTGATTGCAGCCTCTCACCCTGGTATTGGACAACCGTAGCCGACCCCGATTACCCATTTGTGGCGGTTATCGAACATACAAACCTTATTCCGCCCGAGCGCTATGGCTGCCACATCGTTTATGTGTCGAGTTATGTTAACCCGGAAGGGGCACTTTTTCAGTCTTCTGACGATCACATCTGTCAGCTGTATGAAACCGCACTCAAACGTCTGCTGCCGCGTTTTGGCCGCGCCAGAATTCTGGGCCGGCATCTGTCGAGAGCCGAGCATGCTCAGCCAGTGGTAACCCTGGATTATGCAACAATGGTTCCGGAGATCCGAACGCCGGTTGAAAACTGCTGGATGGCTTCCATGGCCCAGATCTTTCCTGAAGATCGCGGTATCAATTATGCAATAAGGCTTGCCAATGAAGTCTCTCAGACGATTATCGCTTCGGAGAGACACCGATGAGTCCGGCCGTTTCAGGTATCGCAAACTTCCTTTCAGACATGCCGGAAATACTGACCTGGTGGGCATGTCTGCTGCTGCTCGGCGCTGTTTTTACACCGTTCTGCCTGAAGCTTTTTCCAGAATGGCCTGACAAGGGCTTTGCCTTCAGGCGCCCGCTCGGAATTCTCGTCGGCTCATACGTCTGCTGGCTTCTTGCCTCGACTGGCGTCTGTGAATTCAGTCGTCTGCAGATTTTCTGCGTCGTATTGTCATTCTGCTGCGTTGGCCTGCTTCTGAAGCCATTCCGCCAGGAACTGGCCAAAAATCCGACTGGATATGCACGCACATTTTTTTTGCAGGAAATCAGATTCCTCTGTCTACTGCTGCTTGGGATCTATGTGCGCGGCCACAACCCTGATATTCAGGATCTCGAAAAATTCATGGATTTCGGATTCATCAATTCATGTCTGCGTTCACCGACTATGCCGCCTCCTGACCCATGGTTCGCCGGTGAAACCATCAACTATTATTACTTTGGTCATTTTGCCATTGCCTGGCTGATCAAATTCTCGGGCCTTGCCAGTGACCATGGCTACAATCTTGCCGTGGCCACGCTTTTTGCGATGACGTTCAGCATGTCATATTCGCTGATTTGTGCCCTGGCATTTTCACAATCAGAGTCCGGAAAGAGCAATCTGAGTTTCATGACTGCCGGCCTTATTGCCGCGGTTTTAGTCGCCTGCGGCGGCAACATGCACGCTTTCTGGAAGTGGTTTCTGCCACTTGTCGGTATCGGCACATTTGCCGCCAAGCCTTTTTACTACCCGGACTCGACGCGATTTATCGGTTCTGATCCTCCGCTAGACGATAAAACCATTCATGAGTTTCCTTCTTACTCTTTTATAGTTTCTGATCTGCACGGGCATCTGAACAACCTGCCGTTCGTTCTCCTCTTTATCGCACTGCTGTTTGCAGGCTGGCAGAAGGCGGGCGGCCGCATGACCCGTATTCCGCTGATACCATATTTTCTTCTTTATGCGCTGCTGTTTGCAGTATTTTCGATGACCAACCCATGGGATGTACCGGTATATTTGCTTCTGAGTCTGCTCACGATTCCGATTTCCGCACCCGATGAGGCAAAGCTGTCAGACTGGCTGAAAGAATTTCTGCTCAGGGCAATACTCATCGCCACCCTTTTCCCTTTGTTTGCATTGCCTTTTGCTATGTATTTCAAAAGCTTTTCGCATGGCGTCGGGCTGACACACTCCCACACTCCGGTCGGTCAGTTTCTGACTCTATGGGGCGGGCATCTGATTTTTGCGGCAGCATTCATTGTCTGGAGATTTTTCAGCATGCAGTCGCCGGGCGGTTTGCGCGGCTTTTTTCAGAGGGGAAGCAGCGAAGATCGTTTCTGCCTCGCGATGGTCGTTGCCGCGCTCTGTCTGCTCGCAGTTCCCGAGCTGATTTTTATCAGAGACATCTACGATCAGTCTTATTATCGGGCCAACACCATGTTCAAATTCACCTATCAGGCCTTCATTCTGTTGTCATTGGCGGCAGGCTACATTTTTGTCAGGGTTCCGTCAGCAATTGCCAGCGCCAGGCTGCGCCAGATTGTGTATGCAGTCTTTCTGGCAACTGGTTTCACTCTCATTCTTTATGTGTTTCCGGCGGCCTATCAACGTAACGGTTCCGCTGTGCCTCCCGGCTACAAGGGTCTGTCAGGTTTGAATTTTCTCGCTTCAGAGCCAGGAGTCGACCTGCAATTCGTGACCTGGCTGCAGAATAACGCCGTCGGGCAGCCGGTCATTCTGGAAGCACCGGGCGAAAGTTATTCTGATTATGCACGCATTTCAATGGCCACCGGTCTTCCGACCCTGATCGGCTGGGATGTGCATGAACGGCTCTGGCGCGATAATGAAATTGCTAATGCCGTGAGAATTGCGCATGCTGGTGTAATTTATGAATATGACCGGCCACAGCTGGTTCTCGATATGGTCAGGCAATACAACATCAGTTACATCGTGGTCGGCCCGCTTGAAAAGCGCAAATACCCACGGTTGCGGCTGCAGATGTTCGACAATCTGTTTAAAAGAGTCGTCGATCTTGGCGAATATGCTCTTTATTCAACCCGCACCGAAAAGATTACTGATTTGCAGCAGCAGTAAAACTGAGATATGATTATCCCGCCCGTAAATTTGGCCCGGCCCGGTCAGCTCAGACCAGCAGGAACAGCTTAATTACAATTTTATCTAAACCACCAAGGAGTCGGAGCTTTGTCTGAAGTCATTCTGCAGGCCGCGACCAACAACAGCAATATCGAACTTTCAGTTATAATGCCGGTTTTAAATGAGCGCCATATCATCAAAGAAGCCTGGCAGAGAGTCAGTCTGGTTCTAAAACAGCTGAATGTCTCCGGAGAAATTATTTTCGTCGACGACGGCAGCACTGACGGGACAACTGAAATTCTGCATGAAATCAGCAAGTTCGATCAAACGGTCAGTGTTATTGTTTTTTCGCGCAATTTTGGTCAGCAGGCAGCATTTACGGCAGGACTCGATTGCGCCAGAGGGAATGCTGTAATTATGCTGGATTCAGACCTGCAGGACCCTCCGGAGCTGATTCCACAGATGTATTCTGAATGGAAAAAGGGTTATCAGGTAGTTTACTCCCGAAGAGCCGAAAGACAGGGAGAATCGATTTTTAAACGGGCAACTGCAGCAATTTTCTATCGTCTGCTGAAGCTGGCTTCCGGCGGAAACATTCCTGTCGATGCCGGTGATTTCAAACTGCTCGATCGCAAAGTCGTCGATGCGATCAAGGCATGCCCCGAACGTTCGCGCTTCATGCGCGGCATGGTTTCCTGGGCCGGCTTTCGCGATATCGGCGTCGAATATGTAAGAAACCCAAGAACAGCGGGTGAAACCAAATATTCTCTCTGGAAAATGACGAGATTGTCTGTTGACGCCTTTCTCAGTTCTTCCAGAGCACCTCTGCGTCTGAGCACCTGGCTTGGCATAATGCTGTCATTAACCGCACTGCTGACAAGAATCAGGGAAGGCAGCCGGCGCGACTCTCAGCCAATTTCTGCCTCGACCCTGTTTTTCCTGCACGGCCTCGGAATGCTCTGTCAGGGTATTCTTGGAGAATACATCGCCAGAATTCACCTCGAGACTCAGGCCCGGCCGAACTATATCATTGCCGCTGTCTTTGGTCCGGCAGCGAACGAAAAAGCGTCTGCCAGATAGACCGCGGCCAATCATAAAAGTGAGCTGAGCAGGCTTTCATATTCCGTTACCGATTTTCCCAGCGAAAACAGCGTCTCAATTTCTGCTCTGGAACGAAGGAATAATTTTTCGTTCGAAACGACCTCTACGACTGCCTGAGCCAGTGCTTCAGCATCTCCGGGCGGCACGATTCTGCCCATGCCGGTTGATTTCACAGGTATGCGCACTCCTGGCAGATTTGAAGCGATTACAGGAGTTCCGCACAGCATACTTTCAACCTGAACCAGTCCGAAACTTTCGGTGCGGTTCAGACTTGGCAGCACGGTTACATCGCAGGCGGCAAAGAAGTTCGCCATTTCTTCAGGTGATAAAACGCCAAGAAATTCCCATCTGTCGCTGCCAAGTTTTGTTATTTCAGGCATCAGGCGGGCAATATAATCTTCCTCACCGATAACATTCCTGTATTCGCCGGCAAATACTACTTTAACCCGCCCCAGTTGTCTGCAGATAGAGGGATAAGCAGAGAGTAGAACCTCAACTCCCTTTTCTGTGGCAAATCGGCACGGGAACCCGATTAGAATCTGACCATCAGAAACATGTCGTTTACGGAACTCTTCAACTTTGGCCGGGTCAGGAGTCGGAATGACGACCGGAGGCGCAATTCCCAGTCTTTTCGTCGGAAATAGCCTCAGCAGAGGTGAATTGCGCGCATAATCAAGCGTATAAGTGACCATTTTATCCAGAAGTGAGCCGGCAAAAAGACCGCAGGTGAATACTACTGCATCGACCAGGCGATTGAACCTGCCGGCCGGCAGTCTGAGGTCGCAGTGAACGATTCCGATCGCGAGCCGGCTCACCAGTCTGAAAATCGCCGGAAACATGACCGATTCGAAAGGAGTGCACGGCAGATTCAATATTCCAGCATCGTGCTCACGGGCCAGTTTTGTGAGAATCGACAGGTAAGAAGGCATGATCGGCCCTTTACTGATCGTGAACGCGACCGGAACCCTGACAATTCTGATTTTCCCTGCCATCTCTTCTGCGGGCAGCTCTTTGTTGAACCCGGAAGTAATTATGGTCACCTGATGACCGCGCTCGGCAAGGCCTTCTGCCAGACGCTGCACGGTAAAAGTCAGACCGGAAACATGCGGAGAATAATATGTCAGACCAAATAAAATCTTCAAAGCAGGCTCCAGTTTTTATCAGATATTACAGTATTTTCTGAAAAATACCATCAATACTGGAAAAGTCGCCAGAGTGAGATGGAATCAGCTCGCGCAGACAGAATCCGCTGGCTTCAAGGTAGCTTCCTACGGCAAACAGGTTGCCGGCGTTCCTGCGTAAAACGCTCATTTCTACAAGAATCAGCCGGGTTCTGTCGAGAAAGGCACTCGCTGATCGAAGAACCTCCATTTCGCTGCCTTCGCAATCGATCTTCAGCAGGTCGATCGTGTCGATATCCGCATCTGACAGGATCTTATCGAGGCGGGTCGGATAAAGCTCTGTCTCGGTATAAGGCACGTTATCATCTGGCTGGATCGCTGATGACAACTGTGATGCTCCGGTGATGAAGAATCTTGCCGGACCGTCGCGATCAGATATCATGGCCTGATAACAATCCTGCGGTTGCCTGACATTTTTTAAAAGCAGATCGAACGTCTCTTTGACCGGCTCGATGCTGATGATTCTCGAAGCGCCAAGATAGAATTCGCAAAAACGGTTGAACTGACCTGAATTTGCGCCGACATCGACGACCAGTGGCGACTTTTGCAGATACTTTCTCAGCTTGAAGGATTCACAAAGCACCCGCTGAATCGATCCAGTGCCGAAACTATCGTTGTATAAATAATTTTTTCCGGCAAACTCAGCCTGAAAAAAACCGCAGGAAGGGTGATAAAGACGGTCTCTTACGAAGTTCAGGTATTTTCCCAGAATCATTTTCAGCTTCAATCCCGGGCAAATTCCGGGAACTGAGAAGAGAAGACTGAAGTCAAGGTTTACCGACCAGCGAAAAAGTCTGAGTTGCGCCAGAATGCCGGTAAAAGCTTTTTTCAGTCTATTCAGCAACTGCATTAGAATTCAGGTGGCGGCAGATGTCTTCAGAAGCCCATCTGAAAAGACTTTTCAGTCCTTCTTCAATTGTAATTTCCGGCTGCCAGCCCAGCAATCTGTCTGCTTTGGTAATGTCGCTGGAAAAAGCCCGCTGATCACCATGACGCCAGTTTTCCCAGGCAATTTCAATCGGCTTCTTCAGATGTTTTTCCAGTATCGTCAACAGATCGAGCAGCGAAATTACATTGTTTCGACCGCCGCCGATGTTGAAAATCTGCCCGGCAACAGAATCTTTTCGCTCAATAGCCGCCTCGTAAGCAGACAATAGATCATCAACCATGAGAATATCCCGGCTTTGCCGCCCATCGCCATAGATGGTGATTTTTTGTCCCATAATGGCGGCGATGGCGAACCAGGCAACCCAGCCCTGGTCATTGCAACCGAACTGCCGGGGTCCATAGATACACGACTGTCTGAAAATAACGGTCTTCAGGCCATAAGATCTGGCATACTCACTGGTATAGCGGTCGGCGGTTCCCTTGGAACATCCGTATGGGGAGCAGAAGTCGGCCGGCTGAAGTTCATCGACGCCCTTTTCATAGGCTTTCAGAGCGTATCTGCCATCGCGCATCTCTATTTCGGCATCGCTCATTTCTCCATAGACCTTGTTGGTTGAGGCATAGATGAAAAAGGAATCGGGGCTGTGTCGGCGAACCGCCTCGAGCAGGTTTATGGTTCCTCTGGCATTGATGTCGAAGTCTTCATGCGGAGCTGTCAGAGAGGTTGTGACTGCGACCTGGGCCGCCAGATGCAGTATGGTATCTGGTTTTTCCGTTCTGACGATGCGTTCGACCGCGCCGAAATCTCTGACGTCGGCAAGTTCAAACTGCAGGCCGATCTGACTCTGCAGCCATGAGAGATTGGCTTCGGAACCATGGCGCGAAAGGTTGTCGAGCACAACCACCCGCCAGCCTTTTCCGGCAAAGCGAATAGCAGCGTTAGTACCAATAAACCCGGCTCCACCGGTTATAAGAATCGTTTTCATTGCTTCTTGCCTGTAGAATTGTTTGCGGTCGCCGAAATCAGTAGCCGGTCGGAGTCGGAGTCGGTGGCCCGGCAGTGGGAGTTGGCAGCGGCATATTGCTGATCTGGAAACTCCAGGTGGTCAAATTCGCGATTCCTGTATAATAGTTGCCGGCAGCATCACGGAAAGCCGTGGCAGGAATTTTTACCGCCACCGTCTTGCCATTCTTTGATGTCGTTGTAGAGTTTATGGTGACCGTATTGCCGCTGACGCTCAGATAGGCTGAATTGACACCATAGTTTTCAATCAACGAGCTGCTGTCGGTGTCCCACAGTTCGATGTTGCCGCTGCCGAGATAAACATTTTCACTGAAAGTTATTACCATGGCATTGGCGCTCACATTTGTGCTGCCGTTGGCAGGATTGAAAGATGCGACTGTTGGCGCTTCAGGGTCTATGGTTATAGTGTCGTCTGTGCTCGTCGAAACGGTATTGACGCTGCCAAAGCTGTCCTGAACGGATCCGGCCAGGATGGATGCTTTGATGACGCCGCTGGTAACAGCACCAGACAACGCTACTCTGACCTCCCAGTTAGCTCCTGAGCCGGTTACAGTTATGGTTCTAGTGCCACCTGCGGTGGTTCCGGTCAGATCGACATCAGCCTGGTCGAAACCGGTAACCGAAGTGCTGAATACCACGGTGAAGTCAACTGTTCCAGTGGCTGGGTCAGATTGCCCGACTTTCTGGTTGATGGTTACTGTAACCGGGTTGGCAACAGAAACCGTAACTGTGTAGTTCTGGCTGCTGCCGTCTTCGGCGACAACCGTGTAGGTTACCTGTGAAGTAAAGTCGTTCGTAGTTACATTGCTTGTCTGAACATTCGCGCCAATCTTGACCGTAGCGTTTGCTGAAGCAGTGAACACTGCTTTCAGGCCATTTCGGTCAGTGCCAAACGGCACTGAGGCAGTGATCGCGGTGTCGCTGATCGAGGCGGTTACCGCCGGCGAAGCGAACGAAAATGCGGTGATGTCTTTAGCAGTATTTGGTGCAATGCTGACGGTTACGGTGTAGTTCTGGCTGCTGCCGTCTTCGGCGACAACCGTGTAGGTTACCTGTGAAGTAAAGTCGTTCGTAGTTACATTGCTTGTCTGAACATTCGCGCCAATCTTGACCGTAGCGTTTGCTGAAGCAGTGAACACTGCTTTCAGGCCATTTCGGTCAGTGCCAAACGGCACTGAGGCAGTGATCGCGGTG
>OFEK01000666.1_pt1 | contig 31762 bp, 23 predicted proteins | sample 1521131 | NCBI WGS metagenome assembly OFEK01 (sample SAMN05720209, study PRJEB24109) | activated sludge metagenome | isolation source: Anaerobic digester | place: China | collected 2015-12-16
GAAGACTTTCAGGCCATCAGGCAGCTCGGCTGCGACCTTTATCGTATGGCTGTTCCGCAGAATTGACCGCAGTCTGACTGCTTTGCCTGCGTAGATAAGGACAGCCCGGTGTTATACTTGAATGAATGATTTTCCCGTCTTCACGCAGAGCCTGCGCCCGCTAAAGCGTGTGGCGGGAATCTTAGGAGGCGGCGATGAACGGAAAAATTTCAGAAAAACAATCTGGTTTGACTCATCAGGACAGCGAAGGCCGTGTGAAAATGGTCGACGTCAGCCGTAAAGAGCCGACCATGCGCGTAGCAACCGCTTTTTCTTCGCTTTTTGCAGGTGAAAAGGCTCTGGCGCTTCTCAACAGCGGCGAGCTTGCCAAGGGTGATGCCTGGGCAGCATCGCGGGTGGCGGCGATCATGGCTGCCAAAAAGACTTCTGAATTCATTCCGCTGACCCACCCGGTTCGACTCGACTCGGTGCGCGTCGACATGTTTCCGCTCGGGAAAGACAGAGTAGGCTGCTTTGCCACTGCTATTGCCTTTGACCGAACCGGCGTCGAGATGGAAGCGATGGTTGCGGCCACCACCGCCATGCTCAATATGTATGACATGGTTAAAGGTGTCGACAAGGCCGCCCGCATCGAGCAGACACGGCTGATCAGCAAAACCGGCGGCAAGAGCGGTGAATGGCTTGCTGAAGGCGCGGCGATTGGTAAAATTGAAAAACTTGCCACCAGCAAAGGCAAGGGGACCCCGAAAGACCCGTGCGATGAGGCGGTTCTGAAAGTCAACTTCGGCCTCGAAAGCGATGCGCATGGCGGCGACTGGCATCGGCAGGTTTCCATGCTCGGGGTCGAGAGTATTGAAAAAATGCGCAAGCAGGGCCTGAGCGTCGATTTCGGTTCGTTTGCCGAGAATATCGCGACTTCAGGGGTTTGTCTTTATGAACTGCCGGTCGGCAGCCTGGTCTGGTGCGAAAACGGCGTGGTGATGCAGGTCACCCAGATTGGCAAAGAATGTCACACGAAATGCGCCGTTTATTACAAGGCTGGCGATTGTGTAATGCCGCGCGAGGGCATTTTTACCATCGTTCTCGCAGGTGGCCCGGTCAGATCAGGCGAAAAGTTCATCGCACTGAAGCTCTGACATGACCGAACCGGCAAAAAAAAAGTGGGTGCTGGCGCTTGATCCCGGCTCTGATAAGGTCGGTTACGCTGTCGTATACCACGATCTCAGTCACGGCGAAATGGGAATCGCCTATCTGTCAGAAATGCAGCGGATTTTTCGCCGCTTTTGCTCCGCCGATGCTGGCGATCTGCCGCAGGCCGTAGTCATGGGAAACGGCACCGCTGCCGCTGTGCTCTGCCGGCTTTATAACGATCTGCAGCTTGATATCCCGGTCAGGTTTGCCGAAGAACGCAATACCACCTATAAGGCCCGCGGCCGCTATTTTGCCGAGAATCCGCCCACCGGAATCTGGCGTCTGGTGCCGCTTGGCTTGCAGACACCGCCGCGCCCGGTCGATGATTACGCCGCCTGGCTGATCGGCGAGAAATATCTCAGTGAAAACAATCTGACCGAAAGAAGCTGAAGCCATATTTTGCCGGTTGGCAAAACCGGCAGAAATAATTAGGTTTAGTTATATACAGTTATTTTCGGGAGTTGCTATGGGTAGCAAGGTTGGTTCTCTGATCCTGGCGTTGCTGATTGCTGCAGCCTTCATGACCGGCTGCTTTTTCGGAAAAGACGGTAGGTCTTCGGTCACTCAGCCTGCGGTTCTAACCGAACCCCTTACCAGTGTCCGCTTCGAAATTTCGCTGCCGGCAGAAAGTATTTCTTTGCGCGCCGCGGTTGGCGATGTGCCGCAGGTGTTTTTCGAACTGCGCCTGCTCGATCGTTCCAGCAGTAGTTTTCCGGTTGTGATACTGCGAAAACAGGCTCAGGTTACTGCCGGCGATGGCGGCTTTGTTGCCAGCGCCCGGTTCGAGAATGTGGCGGTGTTGCCTGCGATTGCCAGCATGAGTATCAACGGCGGCTATCTGGTAGGTGCCGATAGCCAGCAGTATCATATCTGGGTCGGTCGCAAAGACCTGGTGGCAGCGAGCGAGAATGTTATAACCCTGGTCGGAAAGGGTGATAAAAGCCCGGTTGACGTGGCAGTGAATCTACTCGATCGTCTGATAGTTGTTCCCGCCAATGTTGCCAAACTGGCTCTGCCAATTTTTGAAAAGGTCGATGGCATTGTTGCTGGCCTCAATCTCAATTCAGCCACCGTCTACGACGATGCCTATGCTGCATATAACGCCGCTTATGGGGTGATTACGGTGCCGGCAGATGCCGAATTCGCCCCGCCCGCCGATTATGCTTCGCTTGCCTTCCCGAAGAAAGACAGCAGTGTACAGCTGTTGATGCCTGCATTTACCGCCGCCTGGGTTGTGTTGATGAACCGCTCATCCGGGAACCTGACCCCTTCCTGGTCGGTTCCAATAGCTGTCTCAGGAGCGCTTAGACATTCTGCCGTTCAGAGTTCACAAGAGTCTTATGCTAGCTCGCTACCATCTTCCGAAGAACTTAATTTCCATTTGAAGCTAAGAAAATTCAGTTCCCCACCAGGTTCTGGCAGTTTCTCCGGCTCGATCAGGCCGTCACTCAGGGCGGTGGCAATTAATGACAACTTGACTTTCAAGGCTTATGTTTCAGGCACGACAGCTATTTCGACTGTAAATGCCCGCTGCCGCTATATCTCGCAACTTTCAAACGGAAGCAAAACATTCTTTTTTGTCGATGTTGATGATCTTGCATTGTCTGGAATTGATTCTGTTCTCAGCGGCCTCGACACCAGGTGGGCAGCAGCCGGCAGCGGTATTTTTGATACAAACCGTAATGTTTTTGGAATCGAATCACCAGGAACCTTAAACAGCTCAAATCTGGACGACTTCAACACGAATGGCGATATCTACATTCTGATTTCCAGAAAAATTTATACCGCCGGCTATTTTTGGGCAACAGATCTTTATCCGCCAACCGTTTTTGCGGAGTCAAACCATAAAAAGATATTTTTTCTGCAGCTCAGTTCAAGCCTCAGCGATCTGAACCGTGAAATCAATGATCTTTCTGCAACCATGGCTCATGAATTTCAACACATGATACATTTCTGGCAAAAAAGAAAACTGTTGCAGCCTGATGCCTGGCTTGATGAAGCCATGTCTGGCTATGCAGAATACATCAATGGTTTTCGCATCGAAAATCAGAACAATCAGAGCAAAGCACTGCAGGTCAACTATTATTTTGAAAGGGTTAACAGTGTCAGGGTTGATAAATGGCATCTGGAAAGTGATACAAACCTGGTAATGGGTGCCCATTACGGCAAGGCCTTTCTTTTCGGGGTCTGGCTGGCTCAGAATTATGGTTCAAATGCCTCGGTCCAGAATCTGATTTCTGTTCAACTTACAGAAAAGCCGGCAGTTGAAGCTTTTACCGGTGAATCATTCGATAAAACCTTCGCAAAATTCATGCTGGCTTTGGCTGTTAATGATTATTTTAATGGTGGAATTTACGGTTTTAAGGGACTTGATCTTACTTCAACCTATAGCTTTGGCGCCAGTCTTTCGCCGGTTACGCTGACCGGGCCGGCCAGACGAACCGTGTCGGTCGCTACCGCCGGTGATTCTGCTTCTCCTGCTATTTCGCCTTATGCCGCTGCTTATGTGAAGATAATCAACGGCAATGGCGGAAACGTAAGTTTCAACGCAACTTTGCCGACTGGAGTGTCGTTGTTTCATCTGCAGAAATAGCTTTTTTTCTGGTTATGATATGATAGCCGGGGTGTAATTGTTTCATTTTCAGAAATAGCCTTTTTCGGGTTATGTTCCGGCGACTCCGAAAAAAATATCTGCTTTGCACAAATCGCCGACGGGCGGGCATATTGAAAAATCAGAAAGCTCGATTCAAATGATTATTTAAATTAAATGTTTGATTGAGGGTTTTCTGAAAATACATGATATGCCGGCCGGGTGTTCAATAATTCCTGGTTCTCTGGCTCAATTGCATTGAGAGTTTTGTCGGAGAACCAGGAATTCTCGCAAAGAGGCCTGGCAATTTAACTCCCAAAACAGCTTTTTCGATGCGCCATATATCACGCGGCCCGCTCCAGATAAAAAACATTTTGCCCGGAGCGCTCAAAATTGAATAAATCGACAGACCGCGAAGGCGGAGTTCTTAAATCAAGAGCTTAGATTTCTATTCCCCGCATTCGCGAGTGAAGGCCGGCAGTTATGATTTGGAATCGCTGATTTTATTTGGCAATTTTGACAGACCATCAGTTTTTTTCAGAAACTGCTTTTTCCGATGCGATTGCGGGTGGCAGAATATTTTCCAGGGGCTTGGCAAAGCCAGTTTATTGCCCTGGTCCGGAAGTATGAAACACCTATCTTTAGCGTCTCGTTTTGCGCCCCATTTCCTCGCCTTCATGCGATGGTGGTTGAATGCATTTGTCATGAATGCGGATTCATCATTGTTGCATGGCTCTGCAGCAGAGGTTATACTGAAAAAAATCTGTGTACGGTGTTTGGCGCAATGAAAAAAACTCTGCTGATCGTCTGTCTTTGCCTGATGGGGCTGCTTGCCGGCTGTTTTAACGGCTCTGACCGTAATTCGGGCCTGTTGTCTGAAAATACGGGTGAGAATGTTTCAAAATTGCCATCTTCGCTGACCGCCGAAGTGAGTATCAGGCTTAAGCTGCCAGATGAAGCGTTGCGTGCCGCTTTCAGAGCTCAGACATCTGCCAGCGCTGTTTTTTCGCTCAAACTTATTAACCGGGGCAATCTGAGTAGCCCTATTGCCCTGATGCGCAAAACTGCCGCTATCAGCGGGGGGACAACCGCCCCGGACGGCACGGCGACTGTAACCTTCTCATCGGTGCCGGCAGTGCCGGTTATTGCGACTCTTGAGCTTGAGGGGGCCGGCATCGTTGTCGGTACGACGAAATATCAGGTTTTTCATGGCGGCGCCGATCTTTTGCCCGGTCAAAACAATGTGATTACTATCGTTGCGAGCGGTTCGCTGCAGCAGGAAGATGTTGTCGCAAAGGCTGCACTGCTTTCCATTGCGGATTTTTCGACAATGAACGTCATTTCTTCGGCGATTTTTGCCAATCTCAACGAGGTATATGCAGCGGCCGCTGCAGGCGACAAGACATTGGCTGAGAAAATTTTCACAAGCTATAAGAACAAGGTTGTTGGGGCGAAGTTGATTGCTCTTACTGGTGGATCGGTTCACAGTGTGGGGCTGCGTGATGACGGTACTTTGGTTGGGTTTGGCAACAATGCTGCCGGGCAGCTTGCCATACCTGGTCTTGCCGAAACCTTGTATCTGAAATTTGCGCCTTTTACAAGAAGAGTTAGAGCCATCGCTGCCCGCGACGATTATTCAATGCTGCTTTGCGAAGATAACCGTGTTTATGCCTGTGGCGTGAATGATATGTTGCAGCTCGGAAGCAGTGTTGGTGAATCGACGGCTTATCCGGCAATGGTGCCAGGTTTGAATAACATTACCGCAATCTCGGCCGGAAAACAGCATGCGCTGGCAATTGACAATACCGGTCAACTCTATGCCTGGGGCGCGAACAATAAAGGCCAGCTCGGGGTTGGCAGCGTTTCTCTGACTGGTGTTGCCCCGCAGGCAGTTGCGGGCATGACAGGGGTCACGGCGATTGCGGCTGGTAACGATTTCAGTCTGATCGTTAAAGACGGCAAGGTGTTTGCAGCCGGCGATGGTTTGACGGGCGATCCTGCCGACAATAGTTCAACTTTTGTTCAGATAGGTCTGCCGGGAGACGTCGCTGCTTCTGCTGTTGCTGCCGGCAGCGGGCATTGTCTGGTGCTTGGCAGCGACGGCTACGTGTATTCATGGGGTTTTAATTTTGCGGGGCAGACAGGCCTGGGTGTTTCCACTACGGTAATTGCCTCACCCCAGAAAATTATTGCCCCCGCAGGCGTTAATAAGATCTTGGCCGGCGCCAATCACAGCCTGATAGTTACAAATGCTGGTGAATTGTATGTTTTTGGCGACAATTTATTTGGTCAGCTCGGGAACTCGACGACAACAAATCTGACGAGTCCGGTCAGAAACAGCTTTTTCAGTGCTGTTTCCTCAGCCGGTTGCGGTGAAAACAACTCTTATGTCATTGCTGCTGCAGGCAATTACGCTTTTGGCGAAAACACTGCCGGGCAGGTCGGCAACGGACTCACCAGCGAGAGCGGGGTTTCAAACCCGGCGCAGCTGAACATCGCCAGCCCCTGGAATTGAGGATATATGACGCATGCAGCCGCTATGAGCAGTAAAGGGAAAGTGATTCTGGTTCTTACCGCCTTTACCTCAGCAGCGGCGATTTTTTTCGGCTTTTTGGGGCTCGATAAGGCCAGAATGGAACAGTATTACAACGGCTATACCTGGTATTTTCTCGCGTTTGCGCTTTTTCTCTGGCTGCAGCGATGTTTCAGCCTGCTTCCGGCGCCCGGCGAAATAAGGCAAAGCCTCAGCAGACATCTATGGCCGGGTTTGCTCGCGGCCGGATTGAGCATTGCGGCGATTTTTGCGTCGCCCCCGGATTTTCGCATTCTTGCCGACGAGACCAACCTGCTCAGCATGGCGATGGCGATGTATGACGAGCACGCCTGCACTAATCCGACCCAGATGGTCAGCTACTATCACGGCATGCGCCGTGTCATCAGCCAGGTTACCGATATGCGTCCGGGGCTTTTCCCTTTCGCGGTCAGCTCTTTGCATTCTCTGACCGGTTACCGGCCCGAAAACGCTTTTGCAGTAAATGCCATGGCTGGTTTTACCTGCCTTTTTCTTGTGTATTATCTGATTCAGCTGTTCTGGGGCCGGTTCTGGGGAAGCGTGGCAATGCTGCTGCTTGGATCTTTTCCGGTTTTCGTGCTCTACATGACCTCTGCCGGCTTCGAGGTTTTCAATCTGGCTTTCGTTCTGGTTTTTCTGGTGCTGCTCAATCGCTTCATACGAACTGCGACAGTTGCCAATGCAGAGGCTCTGCTCCTGCTGCTGCCACTTCTGGCGCAGACGCGCTATGAATCGGCGCTTGCTCTTTTCTGTGCGGTTCCAGTCATTCTCAGGCGCTTACATGCCAGCGAATATGGCAACTTCAGCTTGAGACTGGTCATTCTGCCACTGTTTTTTCTTCCGGTTGCCTGGCTGCGGGTGGTAACTTTCAGTCAGCAGGCATTTCAGGTCAGCAGCATTGATCAGGCTTTTGGTTTCGATCTTTTTGTTAAAAACATCGGGCGGGCGTTGCCCTTTTTCAGTGGTGGCGAGAGGGCCTATGGCATGGTGCCGATAATATTTTTTCTGGCGGTTGCTGGCCTTGTCTGGGTTTTCTTCGACTGGCAGGCGCGTCACCGCGAAGCGGCGAAAGAGCAGCAGACGGCGCAGGCATACAGGGCTGACCGCCTTTTCCTGCTGGCTGGAGCATGGCTGTTCACACTGCATGCAGCGGCGCGTTTCGCCTACTACTGGGGCGACATGACCCTGCAATACACGTCACGTCTGGGCATCGTCTTTTTACCGGCGGTGGTTTTTCTTGCGGTTTACCTGCTGCGGCGCCTGACGGTTATGTTCGCCTGGAGTCGCGGCTGGGCAGCGATAATGGCGGGGCTGGTTCTGCTGCATGGCTGGCCGGTCGCGGGTCAGAATCTGGCGGTCAGGGACATTCTTTTTTATCGCGAATTCAAGACGGTGCGCGAATTTTTAGAGCGCAATTTCCCTGATCGAAAAGACTATATAGTGGTTACCGAGCAGTCGAATGCCATGACGCCGTTGCGTTACAATACTTTTACTATCGGGCATCTGAATGCCTGCGCCGATCAGATTAAGCAGGATCTGAAAAACCGCACCTGGCGCTATCTGATCGTGGTTCAGAAGATTGAAAACGACACGGGCAGATGTGTCGACAACTCTGAGGTTAACCCGGGCTTTGTTCTCGAAACCCTCTATGAGTCTCAACTTTCGATCAACCGTAAGCTGCGCATCTCAAAACACATACCAGAATAAAGAGAGTAACATGCAAAGAAAAATTGCTGTACTGGTGATCACTTCGATACTTGCTCTGCTTGCCGGGTTTGTGCCCGAAATTGCAACGACAGAATTCTTTTATCAAAATCTTTCATGGTTTTTTATGCTGGTAATTGCCCTGTCTGCGGTTGCCTCATTTTGGGGTCTGGCGCGGCAGATCAACTGGTCTGAAGGGCTGGCTCGGCACAAACCCGTGCTTTTGGGTTCTCTGCTGCTGGTTGGCTGTGCAGCTCTGCTCAGTCCACCAGATTTCAGAGTTCTTGCCGATGAAACGAACCTTCTCGGTGTTTCTTTCGAGATGCACCGGGGCATGAAAACCCGCCTGCCACTCGAAGGCCTTTATTATTACCACGGCATGTTTGAAGGCCTGACCTATAAAACTGAGATGCGGCCGCCGGGTTACCCCTTTCTGCTGTCGCTGCTGCACGGAATCACCGGCTATCGGTCTGGCAATGCCCTGGCTTTGAACCTTGGTCTGGCCTGGTTGTCGCTCGTTCTGACGCATTTTCTGGTCAGCGGGTTTGCGGGAAAAAGATGGGGCTGGGCAGCGATGTTGCTTCTGGCCGCTTTCCCGGCATTCGTGCAGTCGGCCTGTTCGGCCGGGTTTGAAATATACAATCTGTTTTTGGTTCTGTTGTTGCTGCTTATGATTGCAAAAATGCTCGAAGGCCGTGTCGGGAGTGCGCCGGTAATCTCTGTGCTCCTGCTTCTGGCTTTTTCGCGCTATGAATCTATAGTTGGTCTCATCTGCTTTGTGCCTCTGATTCTTTTTCTTCAAACACATGTTGCGGCAGAGCAGTGCAGCGCCGAAGGTCCGGACAATTCAGGTAATTCTGGTAATTCTGGTAATTCTGGTAATTCAAAAACTGCCTGGCATTCGTTTGTGTGGGCGTTTCCGCTGCTGCTTGTTCCGGCATTGTGGCTGCGAAGGCTTACTTTCAACACCGGCAGCTTTCAGGTGCAGAACCTTGATGATGCTTTTGCCGCTGCGAACTTTCTACCGAATGCGGCGGGCTGGCTTAAATATTTCACTCTGCCCGAGTTTTCTGGTTTCGTCGGGCCGATAATTCTTGCTGTGGCTGTTATCGGGCTGCTGCTGAGGCTGAAAGAGATGGCCTCTTGCAAGGGCAATATTCGAATGAAAATATTCGAAAGCAGCGCCGGCGCTTTTTTTCTTCTGCATCTGCTGATCAGGTTATTTTATACTCAGGGTAACCCGATGAACCCTTATACTGCGCGTCTTGTCGTCGTCATGCTGCCATGTCTGGTTTTTCTTGCAATCGCAGCGGCGGTTCGTGTCGCGAGTCTGCAAAAACGATCTGTAGATGCTGCTGCCCGATTATCGGCCGTAGTTATTGTTTTTGCCGGTCTGCTGCTGATTACCAGCTGGCCGGCTGCTTCTGGCAGTCGCGGCACCAATAATCTCGCTCTCTACCGCGAATTTAAATGGGTGAGGCAACAACTGGCCCGACTGAACGTTGGCGAAGAAAGCATTCTGATCTGTCCTCGGCCGCCGATGTATATTCCGCTTGGCTACAGCGCTATTGGCCCGGCATATCTGACGGCCAATGCCGCAAAAATCACGAAAATGCTCGAAATTTGCGCCTATGATCGCCTTGTTTTTGTTGAGGCCATTGATTATAAGGTCGCCAGATCGAATATGCCATCGCTGCCGGTCGAAATGTCGGGCCTGAAGGCAGAGGTGCTTTTTGAGACCCAGATGACCGGTAGCGAAAAATTAAAAATCACCTCTTTTACCCGCTAAACCAGCGCATGTCATTCCCGCGCAAGCGGGAATCTTATCAATAGGGCTTAGATGCCCGCTTTTGCGGGCATGACGTGGTAGATATCAGGGTTCATCTGCGACCAGAAAAACTGTTGCTTTGCCTGAAAAATGGTGATATACTGCGGGGTACGTCCCTGCTTCTGTCTTTAATGTGACAGAGGCTGAAACTTATCCGAAGGGAGGTTTTCATCAGTGAAACCTTACGAAACTTTGTTCTTCACCGAACCCGGCATTGAAACCGAAGCCCTTGATGTTCTCATCGGCAAAGTAGAAAATGCAATCACCAAAAACGGTGGCCAGATCGAAAAGATCGACAAATGGGGCAGACGCCCTCTTGCTTACCCCGTGGAAAAACACATTGAAGGCAGCTACGTTCTCGTGAATTTCCAGGCTACCGGCGAAGCCCTCAAAGAACTCGAAAGAACTTATCTGATCAATCAGACAATTCTTCGCTTCATGACCACCGTTCGCGGTCAGTAAGCCGGGTTTAGCATGGCTGGCAATCTCAATAAAGTCTTTTTGCTCGGTAATCTCACCAGAGACCCCGAATTACGGCACACTGCCCAGGGCACTTCGGTCGCCAATTTCAGCATTGCCGTAAATCGCACCTACAAGGGCAACGACGGCGATTTTAAAAAAGAAACAAGCTATTTTAATATCATCGTCTGGGGCAAAACTGGCGAAAACTGCGCAAAATTTCTTACCAAGGGCCGCCCGGTTCTCGTTGAAGGCAGGTTGCAGAACCGCAGCTACGAGACCCAGGAAGGTCAAAAACGCACCGTAACAGAAATCGTTGCCGATAACGTTCAGTTTCTCGGTGGCGGCCGCGGCGAAGCCGCTGAAGAAGGTGGCAATGACCCCGGCTTCAGCGCTGATTTCAGTGGCCCCATGGGCGGCGACGATGACGCAGTTCCGTTCTGAGAACGGGCTATAATTCTTTAACCAGCATTCCAACGGAGGAAAAAAATGGCTGAATTTAAAAGACACAGACACAGAAAAGTCTGTCATTTCTGCAAAGACAAAGTATCTTTCATCGATTATAAAGATATCTCCCGCCTGAGAAGATATATCAACGATCGCGGCAAAATCACCAGCCGCAGATCAACCGGCACCTGCACTGCGCACCAGAAGCATCTTACCACTGCTATCAAACGTGCCCGCAACATGGCTCTGCTGCCGTTCGCCAACGTCTGATTCGATTATTGAAGAATACCGCAAATGAGTAATCCGACCGCCATAAGAACTCTGGGCCTGGCTGTCATGGTGATCATCACTATGGCAGGCTTCGTTGCCGCCACCCAGATGCCTCTTATCGGTGCGCTGGTGCTCTCGGTTGCCGCTCTGCCGGCATTTCTGGTAATTCTGGCCTGGGGAGGCCTGTGGTTTCTGCTCTATTCAGCATTGACCATGACCCTCACCAGTCTGGTCGCGACGCCTTCGGCTGCCATAATGCTCATGCCGCTCATTCTTATGCCTGCGGCATTTCTCTATGGTGCGGTCAAGGTCGGTCTTGCGCCGTTGCGGGCAATGTGCCTGGCTTTATTGTCAGCTACGCTGTTCTCAACCGGAATGTGGGCCGTCACCAACCAGGTCAGCAGTTCTGATGGCCTGCTGCCGGTGCGCGAACAGTTCGCCAACCAGATTGCGGTAGTTGAAAAACAGCTCGATAAAATTCAGGAAAAAGGCCAGGAATCACAGGAATCAGTAGAACTGATTCGCGAGAATATCCGTGAAGTCTTTGACTACACAGTGCTTCTGATTCCGGCGACTTTCCTGTTTGTCTGGCATCTGCTGACTCTCGGCATTTTCTATGCCGGGGCGGTGCGCCTTGCCCCCAGGTTCGGTTTTCAGATCGCTACTGTGCCGCCTTTCACCGATTGGCGCTTTGACTGGCATCTGATCTGGCTTTTTCTTGGTGGCTGGCTGCTTTTCTATGTCGTCGGTGCTGATGAAACAATGCCGATGCATGGTTTTGCCCGCACTGTCGGGGCTAACTGCCTCGCGGTCAGCAGCATAATGTATTACATTGCCGGGTTGTCGCTGATTTTCTTCATGTTCGAAAAATATAAGCTGGGCCCGTTCGCAAGAGTTGGCCTGTCGTGCATGGCTCTGGTTTTTACTCAGGCTGTCGTCTGGTTCGGCATCATCGATGTCTGGGCCGACTTCAGAACCCCGAAACCAGCGCTTTTCCAGGCGTCAGATGATTCTGACGACGATTTTTAATTGATAATACCCCAGGAGGAAGATAATGGAAGTTCTGATGATCAATACCGTTCCCCGGGTTGGCAGAAAAGGCGAAATCAAAAAGGTCGCTGAAGGCTTCGCCCGCAACTACCTGTTCCCGAGAAACTATGCTATTCCCGCTACTGAAGGTGCCAGAAACCACCTGAACCTCATGAAAAACTCATGGGAAAAACAGGCTGCCCGCGAAAAGCAGGCATTTGTCGATATGGCCGGCAAAATCGAAGGCCTGGTTCTCAAACTCACCCGCAAAGCCGGCGACAAGGGCCGCCTTTTCGGCTCGGTTACCAGCACCGAACTTGCTGAAGAAATCAACAAACTGGCCGGCGTCAACATTGACAAGAAGCTGGTTGTTGCCGATCACATCAAGGAAACCGGCGAACATTCAGTAACTATCCGCTTTACCGGCGACGTGAAAGCCCACCTCAAAGTGGTCATCTCTGCCGAAGAAAAGCAGGACTAATTCTCTGAACTGAGAGGTAGTGAGCGGCCTGGCGCCGTTCACTACCTTTTCTGTCTTCGGAATATATTTTTTTCAACGATCTTTCCGGTAGCCCGGTCATTGACCAGAGCATTTTTCGCCCTGGTTGCGACATATTTTGTCACTTGCGGGAAAGTATAATTTTCTGGTATTTACCAGACCACCGGAAAACCTCAGGGAGGGTTAACATGTCAGACGTTTTTCACAAGGTTCCGCCACACAGTCTTGAAGCAGAACAGAGCCTTATCGGCTCGATGATGTTAAGTGAAGACGCCGTTGTTGCCGCTCTCGAAATCGTTGAGGCCGCTGACTTCTATCAGACCAGCCATCGCCACATTTTTCAGGCGCTCGTCGACCTTTTCAACGCCCAGCGCCCCTGTGACCTGATTACCCTGCAGGAAGAACTACGCAGCAAGGAACGCCTCGCCGAAATCGGCGGCGTCAGTTATCTTTCGCAGCTGCTCAATGTTGTACCAACGGCGCGTAATGCCGAGCACTATGCCCGCATCGTCAAAGAAAAGTCGATGCTGCGAAGCCTTATTTCTGTTTCTGGCGAAATCTCGACCAGCGCCTACGACCCTCAGGCCCAGGCTGAACAGCTGCTTGATTCCGCCGAGCAGAAGGTTCTGCAGCTCAGCCAGTTCAAGGTTACCCGGCCATACATGCGGGTTAAAGATCTTGTAAAGCCAACCTTCAGCTATCTCGAAAGCCTGTATGAGAATAAGCAAGCGGTAACCGGTGTTCCCAGCGGTTTTACCGACCTTGATGAATATACCGCCGGCTTTCAAAAGTCTGACCTGATCATTCTCGCTGCCCGTCCGTCGATGGGTAAAACCGCATTCTGTCTTAATATCGCTCAGTATGCCGCTTACCATTCCCGAACTCCGGTCATGTTTTTTTCTCTCGAAATGAACCATCAGCAGCTGGTTACACGCCTTTTGTGCTCTGAGGCCAGAATTGACGGTTCGAAAGTGCGGCGCGGCTATCTTGGCGATGAAGACTGGATGAAGCTCTCGCTTGCTGCGGGCGTTCTCGAAGATACCCCGATTCTTATCGACGACATGCCGAACGCCAGCCTGCTCGAAATTCGCAGCAAAGCCCGTCGCGCCTTCACCCAGGAAAAAATCGGCATGATCATCATCGACTATCTGCAGCTGATCTCATGGTCGGGCAGCGAAAAGCCCGAGAGCCGCCAGCAGGAAGTATCAGCAATTTCCCGCAGTCTAAAGGGGCTGGCCCGTGAGCTTGAAGTTCCGGTCATCTGCCTGTCGCAGCTTTCGCGCGCGGTTGAGTCACGCACCGACCGCCGCCCGATGCTTTCCGACCTGCGCGAATCAGGCGCAATCGAGCAGGATGCCGACGTGGTCATGTTTCTTTACCGCGACTGGTATTACAACAAAAAAGAAGAGAGCAAGGGCAAGGGCGAGGTCATTATCGCCAAACAGCGCAACGGCCCGGTTGGCGCGGTTCAGCTGGCCTTCAACGAGAACTTCGCCCGCTTCGAAAATCTCGAAATGATTCACACTGAATACTGATGCTTAATTCACTGATTGCCCTCGACCAGCGCCTGTTCATGTTTCTGAACGGCGAGCTCACCAATGGCTTTCTTGACTGGTTCATGCCATTCATCACCGATGCCAAAACCTGGCTGCCATTCGTTCTGTTAGCCTGGTTTCTCATAATCTGCCGCGGGGGAAAACGCCTGCGGGTGCTGGCACTGGCGCTGCTGCTGTCGGTGGGCGGCACTGACCTTTTCTGCGCCCGCGTTGTTAAAAAGGCAGTCGGAAGAGTCCGCCCATGCTCGCTCGAACAGACCGACAGCTTTCGTTGCCGACTGTTGTTGCCGGTCAAAACCAGCAAGTCGTTTCCTTCGAATCACTCAGCCAACACGGCCGCATTCGCCGTCGTCACTCTGATGATATGTGGTTTTAAAGCCGGGCTTCCTATGCTGCTACTGGCATTTCTTATAGGCTATTCGAGAATATACGTCGGTGTGCATTTTCCTCTCGACGTCGTTGCCGGCTGGCTGTTTGGCGCCCTGATCGCCTGGCTGATCACCCGGCTGATTCTCGCCCGGGCTGACCTGCAGGAGTGTGTATCTCAGACTGAAACACCTTCGACCGTAAAAGCAGCTGCAGATAAGACCAGCTGAAAAGGTAACTCTCAGCAAAACTGCAGCTTCGAATTTCGCCGATTCAATGCTAAAATAGAGAGTGAAGGCATTTTAACAACCCGGAGGCCAGTCAGTGCGCAAGGCAATTTTCATGATTTATCTGGTGTGCCTGCTGGTTTTTGTTCCAGCGGCGCGTGCCTGCGACGTCAATCTCTTCTCGATCATTGCCGGCACCAGCAAAAGTGATGCTTTCAGCGAAAGCATAACCGGCCTTGCCCAGGCCATCAGAAACCTGGGCGAAAATTATACCGATGAAAAAAAGGCTGAAAAATATCTGTTTGAACTGATGTCGCGCTGGGTTGATTTCTCGAGCGCCTTCAACCAGTTTCCGCCCGAATGGGGAAAGCTTGACCCGGCCTGGGGCAGCAAGTTCAGCGATCTTGGCCGCACTATCGGCGAAATTCGCCGCCAGCTCGATGTCGACCCGGTGCGTGCTCATGATGAAATGCTGCGTTTTTCACGCCGTCTGTCGTTTCTCTACGAAAATATGCCGAAAACCGACAGAGCCAGGGTGCTTCTCGATTTTACCCGCAGCTTCGATGGTCTCTGGAGCGCACTTTTTGACCAGAATCACGACCTGCTGAAAGAAAACGCCCAGCTGCTTATCAACAGTTGTAATGCACTTCAGGCCCTGGTCGATGAAAACGAAAAATTTCTCGCTGCCAACATGGCTGCCTGGGCTGAGCAGATAAGGGTGTTGTCGACCCAGATCAATGTTTTTAAGGCAGCAACCCTGCGTATGACTCTGACTGCAGCAGAGGCTGAGTTCGTCAACCTCAACGAAAAAATTTCGGCCTCAATGCCACACTCTGACCTGAAAAAATGAAAATTTTCAAAATCATCAATGCCCTTACTCTCGGCGGTGCGCAGTTTGTGGCGCTTGATCTGGCGCGCCGGGCAAGAGAAGACGGGCACGAAGTCGAGATCGCCTGCTTTCGTGATGGTCCTCTTGGCGAAGTCCTGCGTAACGAAGGCTTCAAGGTACATCTGCTTGGCGAGAAGATGCTCGACCTGCCGGCCTTTGTTCGCATTTTGCTGCTGCTGCGTGCTTTCAAACCGGATATCGTGCATTCACACCTGTTCAGGGCCAGCTTCTGGGCCCGTATTGCCTGCACATTTTTCAGGTCAGCCAGGCTTGTAACTTCGGTACATGGCTACGAAACAAAGACTTTTCATCATGTTGAAAAGCTCATGAGCCGTCTGTCCGACTATATTATCTTTCCGAGCCGTTTTTTGCGCGACTGGTATCGCAGCAATATCCGACAGCTGCGTTCTGACGAATGCAGCGTTATTTACCCAGGTGTTAATATCAGGGCTGCTGGTGTCACCGCTGCCGCCGCCGGGCCGGTAAGAATCGGCACTCTTTCCCGTCTGCACCCGGTAAAAGGTATCGATCGGCTGATTGAGGCCGGCGCTGAACTGAAAAAGCGTTCTGTGCCATTTTCACTTATAATCGGCGGCGAGGGTCGGCATCGGGCCGAACTTGAGGCGCTGGCGGCAAAACTTGGCATCAGCGATCAGTGCTTCTTTGCCGGACAGGTCAGCGATCAGCGCGCTTTTCTCGATGGCCTGGACATTTTCGTCGCCCCTTCCCGCCAGGAAGCTTTTGGCATTCACGTCTGCGAAGCCATGGAAAGAGCCCTGCCGATTGTCGGCGCCAGGGTGGGTGGCATTCCCGAGCTTGTCGAGCATGACCAGACTGGTCTGTTGTTCGCTCCGGAGCGTCAGAGCGAGCTTGCCGACTGCCTTGAAAAGCTTGCCGGTATGCCTGACTTTCGAAAGTCGGCCGGTGAAAAGGGGCGGCGTCGGGTCGAATCATCGTTTAACCGCCAGACCGGCATCGAAAAACATCTGGAGATTTTTTCGCGGTTGCTCAAACAGCGACCGTATGTGCACTTCGCGGTTTCATCCGGAGAACTTGGCGGTGGCGAACGCCTGGCCCTTGGCCTGATGAAGAGCCTCAAAGAGAGAGGCTGGCGCGTTTCGGCGACCTGCTCGGGTGCGCCACTCAGCGATGTGCTGGAATCGGCCGGTATCGAATATTCGATCGCCAAAATGTCAGCAGGCGGCTTTTTCTTTATGGCCCGACTGTTGCACGATCTCAAAGCGCTGCGCCCGCACATCGTCAGTTCGCATCTCAACCGCGCCAGTCTGATTGCCGGTATACTTGGCCGACTGACCGGGATGCCGGTTGTTTCACATGTACATGGTCTGAATCAGAAAATTTATTACCAATACAGCAGCAGGCAGGTTGCCGTTTCACAGGCGGTTTGCGATCATCTGCTCGACCAGGGGGCCAGCCCGCGTCATCTCTGTGTAATTAAAAATGCCATTGCCGGTCCTGTCCTGTCGCCACGGCTGTCACCTCAAAAAGGGCTTCAGGTGGCGATTACCGCCAAACTTCATGCTAACAAGGGGCACAGCTGGGCTCTCGAAGCTATTGCCGGCCAGGCTGATCACTGTGGTATCGAAAGAATTCACATTTTTGGCGACGGCCCTGAACGCGAAAATCTTGAGAAGCTCTGCCGCAGCCTGAATTTAACCGGGCTGGTCACTTTTTACGGTTTTGTGCCGCAGCCTGACCATTTTTACTCTGAAATCGATGTCGCTCTTCTGCCGTCGCTTGGCGAAGGCATACCGCTCAGCCTTCTTGAAACCATGCGTTTCGGAATTCCCTGTATTGCCACCGACATCGGTGGAATTCCCGAAATTATCATAAACGACGAGAACGGTCTGTTGATCAAACCAGGCGATGTTGATGCTCTGGTAAGTGCTTTTAAAAAAATAGCCGCACCCGAAGTCTACAGGCGCCTGAGTCGGGCGTCTATCGATCGCTTCATGCTTATTAACGACTATGAAGGTATGGTAGATCAATTCGAAACCCTGTTGTATCAGGAGCTGAAAGCTTGTTCTTAAAAGCCCCGGCTTCTTTATCGACAGTTGTTTTTGTGGCGCCGGTAATTTTTTCGCGGTTGCAGCAGCGTCACCAGGCTTTTGCGCGCGAACTCGCGGCGCTGGGCTTTCGGGTCTTTTTCGTCGAGCCCTTTATCAGCCCTGGCTGGTCGGTTGTAGCCGAGAATGTCGTTGACCGCCTGACGGTTCTAAAACTCAGGGTGCCGTTTAAAGTTTCATCTGTTCCGGCTTTGCAAAGAATTGTCTGCCGGCTCGCCGAGAAATTGTTAAAAAAACAGCTTGATTGCAGCATTTCACAGGCAATTCTCTGGCTTGCTGAGCCCTCCCTGGCTGCTCTCACAGAATTATCATGGGCCCGCATTCTCTATGACCGCTGTGACCTGCATGGCAGCTTTCCAGGGCAGAAAAAATCTGTATGGCGCCGCTACGAAGCTGAAATCGAAGAAAATGCCTGTCTGATAAGTGTTTCGCACCCGTTTCTTGCTGAATCCATCATCAGCCGTCGCGATAAGATCGTTCTCGCACCCAATGCCTGCTCTGAAGCTTTTCTTGCTCAGGGACAGATGGCTGCGCCCCGCCGCCGGTTATCGGCCGAAATAACCGGTGATTCTGCTCAACCACCAATCAGACTGGTTTCATCCGGTGCTCACTACGAGTGGGTCGATTGTGAGTGGCTCAAGATGCTTGCCTGTCTCGATGCTGTCGAATTGTACATCGCTGGAACCGGCCGTGGCAACGCATTTTATGAGCTGCTGCAGCTTCCGAACGTTAAGAATCATGGGCATCTCAACCACAGCGATTTGATACAGCTTCTGGTTAAATGCGACGTCGGTCTGATCCCATTTCGCGATTTGCCTCTAATAAAGGGTGTCGACCCGATCAAGGCCTATGAATACGCTGCCTGCGGCCTTGAGGTCTGGGCCCCAGATCTGGTTCCTCTTCACAGTAACCTGATGATCAGCCGTTTTATCGCGAATCCCGCCGCCGCAGCTGCAGCTCTCAAAGAATACTGTTCTGCACCGCAGCCATTTGCCGGCCCCATACCCGTCTGGAAAGAAAGACTCGCCCCAATCCTTGCCCGCCTGCTGTAACTTTTACCAGAGCAGACGCTTTAAAATCATGGATTCCGTGAAGACGGTAATCCAGTTCAATTGCAGATCTAATCTGTGTTTGTATGTTTGTCTTTTGATTTTAGCGGGTTGCTTGACGTTGCTGGCAATTTAAGTCAGTATATCGCCTATGAAAATTCTGATTACCGGCTTTTTTGGCGAAGGCAATCTCGGTGACGAAACGATTCTGCAGGCCATCTGCAGCTGTCTGCCCGCCGGCAGCAGTGCTGCCGTTACCAGCGGTTCGCTGGCACAGGGGTCAGCCGCACCGATTCGCCGCCGTGGATTGCTTTCATGGCCGGCATATTTGCAGGCCGCCGCCGAAAGTCGTCATGCCGTGTTTTCCGGTGGAATTCTTCAGGACTGGTCATTTGAAGGGGTAACCTGGTTTGCGCTGCGTCTTGTCGCCGCTGCCGCCATGGGTTGCAAAACCTCGCTCTGGGGTGCCGGAGTTGGCCCGCTGCGCAGTCGCTGGGCCCGCACTATTGTCAGCAGAGCTCTTCGCCGCGTCAGCCATGCCTGGCTGCGAGATATCGAGTCGATAAAGCTGTTTGACGAGCTTGGCCCGATAAAGGCTGAATTCGGCGCTGACTGGTCGTGGATTTTCCCGGTCAGATGGCAGGCCGAGCCGAGGCTGAATGGCCCGCTCGGTCTGAATCTCAGGCCCTGGAAATCAGGCAATTTTACCGATCTCGTGGCACACCAGCTTCGCCACAACGAACGCCAGATAATAGGTCTGGCCGCCCGCCGCGATGACATGACGGCAATCAGACAAATGGCCCCAGGCGCGTCAATCGTCAGACCGACCTCATTCACTGAATTTGCCGAAGCCTGCAGTAACCTTTCGCATGGCCTGGCGATGCGTTACCATGCCGGTCTTGCAATGATCAGAGCGGGTCTGCCAGTTAAACTGGCCGCATACGATACCAAAGTCATGGAACTGGCCGTTGACGCCGGAATTCAGATTCTGCAGCAGAACCAGGTCGCCGATTTTCGCCAGGCCCGCCCGGGTTTCTGCGCCGAAAACGAAGCAAGACTGCAGAAAATGCGGGTGGCTTTCGAAGCCATGCTGGCGCAGGGTTAATGATGCTGGCATACCTGACAAAGATTTACGGCAGCTTGACCGCCGCTGAACGAATTTTCTTTGCGATCTTCGATTTTCTTAAATATCGCCCGCAGGCCCGTGTTATCTCGGTTGGTAACCTGAGTATGGGCGGCACCGGCAAAACCCCTGTGCTGTTCGAGCTGCTAGATGAGTTGAAGCAACATCGCTGCTGCGTTCTCTCTCGCGGCTATCGCAGCCCCTGGGAACGCAGTTTTTACCATCTGCAGGGCAGGGGGCCGCATCCGTCTGAACTGACCGACGAAGCGCTGCTTCTCAATTCCAGATTTCCTGAGGTTCCGATTTTTCTCGGCAAGAACCGTCACCATGCGGCGATAATCGCGGAAAAACGCTTTAAGCCAGAACTGATGCTTCTTGATGATGGTTTTCAATATCGCCGTCTTCATAAAGATATCGATCTGGTGCTGTTTGACGCGATGGCTGATTTTTCTGAGGCGCAGCTGATCCCGGCCGGTCGCTTGCGTGAGCCCGCCTGGCGCCTGTGGCAGGCGCAGGCAGTTCTTTTGACCAGATGCGAAACCGCTTCGGCAGAAAAGCAGGCAGAATGGCTGAGCTGGCTGAAACAGCAGGCTCCGAAAGTGCCGGTAATCAGGGTGCAAACCCTGTGCGATGGTCTGTATGACTGGTGTGGTAACAGAATAGATGCCGGAAAAGAAGAACGATTTCTGGCCTTTTCGGCGATCGGGCGCCCGGCCGGCTTCTACAGTCAGCTGCGCAGCCTTGGCCTGAACCTTGTTGATAATGCCGAGTTCAGAGATCACCACCGTTTTACCGCCGCAGAACTGCAGACTCTTGCTGCAAAAGCTGCGCAGAGCAATCTACGCCTGGTCTGCACCGAAAAGGATTTTTGCAAGATTTCGCCGGAAATCGCGGAACAGATGCGCGTCCTTACCCTGCGCATAAGGACCCTGCCGGTTTCAGGGCAGACTTTCACTTCTGAATTAGCAGCTCATGGCATCAAACTGGCTGAACAAAAGTCCGCTCAATCACGCTTCCGGTTTTCTGATAAATTGATTCCCTCTGATAGGCAAGGGCAGAAATCTTACAAAACCTTATAAAAGTTGTACAGCTACTTGCTACATGGGGGTAAAAAAATTAGAATTAAAAGAGTCTCGACGCGGAGAACCATATGAAAAATATTTTCAGGTCAGTTTTATTTGTTGGTCTGATGCTTTGTCTGCTTTGTTCTGCCGTTTACGCCAGTGTACCTTATCGCCCGGTTCCTGATAACAGCAGTCTGTCAGATGTGTTCGACGCCATCAAAGTCGGTGGTCGCTATGAACCGACCAGGGTGCGCCTGATAACCGCCAACGACGAGGCCTGGTATTCACGCTGGAAAATGATCGAAGAGGCGCGCGATACCATCGATTGCACATATTACATCGTTGATAAAGACATCTTCGGTCAGGCCTTCATCGGTCTGCTGCTTAAAAAAGCCCGTCTCGGCGTGAAAATCCGCCTTATGATCGACGGGCGCGTTTACCGCATGCCCTACATGAGCAAGATGCCCGACAAGATCGAAGAACTTGCTGCTTTCCCGAATGTTCAGATCAAACTCTATAATTCAGTCAGCAAATCTCTGCTCTCCGCTTTCACTGATTTCAAAAAAATCGTGGCTTCAAACCATGACAAAATCATCATCTGTGATGGTCTGACCACCATCATCGGCGGCCGCAACATCGGCGCCGATTACTTTGCCCAGAACGGCGAAAATGACATCGTTTACAACGATGCCGACGTTCTCATGCAGGGTGAACATGTTGCAAAACAGCTTAAAGCCGCCTTCGATGACGAATGGAACTACCTGAAAAATTCTGTGGTCAAGGCTGACGCCGTAAACTTCAAAGACCAGCTGGCAAAAGTCGATCTGGCTTATCGCGTCATGAGTCGCTACATGCAGGGCCGTGGCCTGTTTGACCCCACAAAACTGAATCTCTCAAAAGACCTCGAAAAAGCCCTTGTCGAAATGAACAAAGAAATCACCCTGTTCAAGGGTATCAGCTCTTATGCCGCGTTTGACCTGTTCAGAGGCGAACGCCAGAAACCGGTCAAGATTCTCGACAAGCATTCTTACGTTGGGCCGCTCAATGGTATCACTCCGACTATTCTCAAGATGATCGAAGCTTGCCGCAGTGAAGTGATCATGCAGAATCCTTACCTGGTCATTACTACCGAAGTTGAAGCCGCACTCAAACGCGCTGCTCAGCGCGGTGTTAAAATCGTTTTCCATACCAACAGCGCCGAATCGACCGACTCGCTGTTTCCGCAGGCCTTTTTGATGAACGACTGGGAAAGAATGCTGACCGACATGCCAACCGCGCGCCTGTTTGTCGCTCCGAGCCAGAATGAGCGTCTGCATGCCAAGATCTTCGTTTTCGACGGTCTGGTAACTATCGTTGGCTCCTACAACATGGATCCCCTCAGCGAACAGGTTAACTCTGAAGTCGTCGCCGCAATTCACGACAAGCCTTTCGCTCAGATGACCCGCAATCGCATCTTCAACCTGATGAAAAAGAATATCATTGAATACCGCCTCGAACGCGACAGCGAAGGCCGCATCGTTAAAAGAGTCGGCCCCGAAGATCATGTGAAGAGCGAAACCGTTAAAAAGATGAACCGCCTGCGCAAGCTGCAGTGGCTGCGCCCACTGATCTGATCGTGTGATCGTTGCAAAGCAAAGGGCCCGTATCACTTGTGATACGGGCCCTTTGCTTTGAGCCGTAAACCGATAAATTTAAACTTCAGTCGATCAGTGGCGCTTCAGTTGCTTCGGTAGCCTCTGACTGGGCGGCATTCAACTGCTGATGCGGGCGCAGGTCGAATTCGCCGCTGCCGTTGCGACGCAGTTTCCACTCTTTTATCAGTGCTATGCGTCTCAGGTCTTCCTGGTTCACTGATACCAGGCCTTTCCAGGCCAGTTCGCCGATTTCGTGATTAAGAATGGTCTGTTCCTCGACATAACCCTCGAGCAGCGGTGAAAGGTTCTTTCCGAGTTGCCCGCGCACCGTCGGGTTGAGTTTGAAGCCGAACGGGTTAACGAACAGAAACAGATGCACGATGGCTGTCAGAAAAATAATGCCGATCAGATGGTAATTGAGTGGCAACGGCTCGATCTCTGAAAAGCATTTGAGCAGAATGGTCAGCCCCATCAGCACAAAAACCGGCAGAGCCGCCGGGCTTATCAGAGCCATGAACCCGGTGATGGCATAAAAGAACAGATTTGGCATGTCTTCGTGTGCCAGTCGCCCCAGCATCGCTAAAGTGATCAGCAGAAAGATGCCGGCCAGCAGATACATGATCTGCATGTCATTTTCGGGCATGAAATTCCAGGAAAGAACCGAACCTGCATCAACCGAGCTTGCTGCACCTTCCGGAAAGAACAGCAGCCCGATCAATGCACAGAGAGCCAAAGTCGGGCTGTAATGGTCGTTGTAAAAAGCGTGACAGGCAACCAGAGCCACCAGCAACCAGCCGTTGAGGCCAAGCCCGCTCGCAGCCGCAGTAATCGGAATCAACACCAGGCCAAAATGATTTTTCAGTCGGTTGTTGTCGAGAATCGTAATGGTCCCGGCGACAAAGATCAGGGTCAGAAGCATGCGCAGACTCAAAAACGCCTGCATCGACAGGGCGAATACTGCCAGAAAAATTATGCCCGGCAGTATTTCGCGGCTCTTGAAGACCCAGGTGCAGAGAATGCAGCACAGCAGAAAGTAGGCTATATGAAATACTGCTTTTAAACCGAGCAGTGAGGCGCTCGAGTCAGCGATCGTCAATGCGAGCGACTCAGGAAAGAAAACCCAGCCGAGCGACAGGTCGAAATCGCGTGCCAGCGTCAGATCCCAGAATGTCTGGGCCGGAAAAGGCGCTGAACGGGTAAAGAAAAATAGAACCGCAACGGTTGCGACCAGCGCCGCTATCCGATTCCATTCAACCGGAGCCCGTGCCTGCTGTACTGAAGCTGCAATATTTACTTCTGTCATGCTTGATTCGCTTCAACTCAGTCTTCGAGCCCGAGTATCTTTTCGGGCTTGATCGGCAATCGGCGGATTCTGACGCCGGTAGCATTGTAAATCGCATTCGAAATGGCCGGGGCCACACCCATCAGCGGCACTTCGCCAAAGCCTTTGGCGCCATAGGGGCCGCGGTCATAGGGGTGCTCGACGATGATCGGATCGATTTCGGGCGTGTCTTCAGTGGTTGGCAGGATGTAGGTTGCGAAAGCGTTGTTGAGCATGCGGCCGTTGGCATCATGGCGGATTTCTTCCATGGTTGCGTAGCCGAGCCCCTGCAGTGTGCCGCCCTCGATCTGCCCCTCGACCTGCTGCGGGTTGATGGCCTTGCCCATGTCGTGGGCCGAAGTTATGCGGATCACCTTGAATTCGCCGGTTTCCATGTCGACTTCGACCTCGGCGATATTAGTGCAGTAGCTGTAAACGAAATAGGCGTTGCCCTGTCCGGTTTCTTTGTCATAAGAAGAATCGGGGGCGATGAACCAGCCAAAAGCGCTTGGCATCAGCCGGTAAGCGTAAAGCTTGGCGGCCAGTTCCTTGAAGCCGATCTTTTGGCCTTTCGGGTCTTTTATGAGAAACGCCTGACCGTCGATCAGCTCAACTTCGGCTGGCGAAGCGGCGCCGAGCATGTCGGCGGCCACCTGCAGCAGGCGCGGCCTCAACTCGGCGGCTGCCAGCATCAGAGAGTTGCCTGACATGAAAGTCGTGCGACTGGCCACGGTCGGGCCTGAATCGGGCACCATGTTGGTATCTGTTTCGACGACGTTGACGAGATCGAACGGCGCGCCGAGTGCATCAGCAGCGATCTGCGCCAGTACAGTTCTGGCGCCCTGGCCCATTTCGACGTTGCCGATGGCGCAGTGAACCGAGCCGTCTTTCATGATCGTCATGCTGGTGCCGACGCGGTCAAGATGCTTGCCGCCGGCGCCAAGACCGACGCCGTAATAAACCGAAGAAATGCCGACGCCTCTTCTGACGTTGCCTTTGCGGTCAGCCGGGTCCTGCCATTTAGCAGCCCACTGTGAGCGTTCACGGGCCTTGTCGATGGTTTCCATCAGGCCGCATGACTGGTCGAGAACCTGACCTGTAGCTGTTTTTGAGCCCAGTTTGTAGCCGTTCAGGCGTCTGATTTCGAGAGGGTCTACCTTGAGGGCGACCGCGATTTCGTCGATCATCGATTCGCCGGCAAAGATAACCTGAGGCGAGCCGAAGCCGCGGTAGGCACCGCACGGAACCTTATTGGTCGCCACGCCATAAGACCTTACATGAATGTTTTCGCATTCGTAGGGCCCGAGGGCATGCACGGTGCCGCGCCAGAGAACGATCGGAGTAAGCGTCGAGTAAGCGCCGCCATCGACATAGTAATCGATGAGAGCCGCAACGATTTTGCCGCGTTCATCGGTGCCGACCTTCATTTTGATCAGGCCGGGGTGGCGTTTCGAACTGGCGATGATATCTTCTTCGCGTTTGTAGATAAGCTTTGCCGGTCGGTTGAAGAGTTTGGCAACAATGGTTGCCTGCCCGGCCACCACTGACGGAAAATCTTCCTTGCCGCCAAAGCCACCACCAGTTGTGGTCTGAACGACTCTGGCCTTGTTGCGGTCGATGCCGGCAGCCGCTGCCACTGCATCATGCACGTAGAACGGGCATTGCATGCTGCCATAAACGGTCATCGAATCTTCAAGGCCCGGAACGGCGATGACGCCGTTCGTTTCGAGGTAAGCGTGTTCCTGATACGGGGTCTCGTATTCCTGTTCGAATATGTGAACGGCCTTTTTCATGGCCTCTTCAGCGTTGCCCTTGCAGACGTTGTAGCGGCTGAAAATGTTGTCGTCTTTGTAGATACGCGGCGCATCAGGCGCAATCGCTTCTCTGATGCCGAGAACCGGCTTGAGCGGCTCGATTTCGACTCTGACATGGCCGGCAGCTTCCTGCGCCTGTTCGAGTGTTTCGGCAACCACGAGAGCGACCGGTTCGCCGTGAAATCTGACATAGCCCTCGGCCAGAAATGGCTCGTCGTCAAAAACCAGCGGCACAGCGTTTTTGCCCGGAACCTGTTCAGCGGTGATCACGCCGACAACTCCCGGCATTTTTTCGGCGGCTGACTTGTCGATCTTGATCAGACGCCCGTAAGCGTGCTGCGACCTGACGGTAACGACATGCAGAATGTCTGAAAAGCTGTAGTCATCGATATATTTCGCGACGCCCCTGAGCTTGTCGAGAGCGTCTTTTCTGGGCATTGATGTGCCAACTACCGGCATGGCAACCTCCTGAGGTTCATCGGCTTTTTCTGCAGTCTATCACATGCCGGTGCCAGTTTCCACAATAGAAGTTGACGCCTCGGGTTGATGGTGGCGCGATGTGTGTCGCCAGAATGCACAAAAGCTGCCGGACAGGCCGACAGCTTCGTTGTTTCTACGGGTTATACAGGTCAGAACACCGGTTCGGACCGGCGTGGCAGCTTAGTTCCGGGGCGTGTAAACTTCGCGTTACAGGCCCATTCCGAACTTTATGCCGGCCAGAAGAACGATCGCCACCACGAAAAACAGCAGCTTCTGCTTGATTTCTCCCGCCGGGTCCTGCGGTGGCTGCTGATTATTTTCGTTGTTGTTTTCTTCGTTTTCGTGATTTTCCATTTACAGTTCCTTCGTAAAATAGGGTTCGCTGATTCTATCGGCAGCTTTGTAAAAAATACCCAGCCGTTTTGCCCGAGTTTTCAGACTACCACAGATGCACGCCGGCAACAATAAGTGACTGCCGGCTCTAAAAAATGCACCAGAAAGCTGTTATTTTGCTGCAAATTATGGCATATATAAGGTTGATTTATTCAACCAGAAATACATTTAATCTCATAAGGTCAGGCAAACTTCAATGTATCTTAAGTCACTTGAGCTGATGGGCTTCAAGTCTTTTGGCCGCAAGACGGTGTTTGATTTCACTCCCGGTATCACTGCAATTATCGGCCCCAATGGCTCGGGAAAAAGCAATGTGTGCGACGCGATCCGCTGGGTTCTCGGCGAACAGAGCGCCAAAGCTCTGCGCGGCACCAAGATGTCGGAAGTCATCTTCGCAGGTTCTTCTGATTTTAAAGCCTCTGCTTTTGCCCAGGTCAAGCTCATTCTCGACAACGAAGACCGCGCCATGCCGATGGACTATTCAGAAGTCAGCATCGGTCGGCAGCTGTTCCGCTCCGGTGAGAGCAACTATTTTGTCAACAACACCCGCACCCTGATGTCGAGCATCAAAGAAATGCTCATGGATACCGGTATCGGCAAAGACGGCTATTCGGTAATCGGCCAGGGTGATATCGATGACATTATTTTTCAGCGCACCCAGTCACGTCGCGCCCTGATCGAAGAAGCCGCCGGTATCACCAAGTTCAAGCACCGCAAGCAGAACACCCTGACCAAACTTGGCCATACCCGCACCAATATTACCCGCCTCAGAGACATCACTTCCGAAATCGAAGGCCAGCTTGGCCCGCTTGCCGAACAGGCTGAAAGAACCCGCAAATTTCAGGCTCTCGCGGCCGAAATCCGTCAGCTCGAAATCGACCTGATTCTTTACGACCTCAACCAGTTGAACGGCGAATTCGAGAATATCAACTCGATGCGCCTTGGGCTGCTCGCCAAAATCGAAGAAATCGAAAAATTTCTCGCCGAAGTCGATGCCAGAAAAGCTGACGCCCGCGTGCGCTTCGCCGAATTCGAAAGTGTGCTGCAGACCCGCCAGGACGAAGTTAAAGGCGTTGTCGTTCAGATTGACGACCGCCGCCGCCAGATGGCCGCCCTGCGTGAAGATATCAAGAGCCAGCAGGCCCGCAGTCAGGCCATTCTCGAAGAAATCGACGGCATAGAAAGCCTTCTGCTCGACGGTGGCCAGGAAATAACCGACGCCGAAAATCGCCTCAAAGAAGAAGAGGCCCGCGAAATCGAGCTATCGGCGGTAATGGCCGATATCGACGGCAATATCGAGAAGGTGCGCAGCGAGCTCGACAAGCACCTCAAAGAACAGGCTCACGACAAAGACTCTGCTTACAACGTCGCGGTCAAGCTGGCTGAGCGCCGCAACCGCATTACCACTATCAATCAGCAGATTCAGATTCTAGAACGCCAGCTCGAAAAGGGCGAAGGCGATGTTGCCTCAGCCCAGACCCATGTTGACAAGCTTACCAGCGAGAACAACCGTATTGAGGCCGAAATAGCCACGATGCGCGCAGAGATCGAAAAGAACCGCACCCTGCTCTCAGAAGAAATGGCGCGTCTCAATAAAATCGAAAAAGACTACAAGAAAACCGAAGAAGAGCTCACCGGCGTTTCTGACCAGGTTAAAATGTTTCGCGCCCGCAGCAACCTGCTCGAAGAACTCCGCCACAGCAGTGAAAGCGGCATCTTCCGAGGTGTTCAGGCAGCCCTCGCTCTCAAGGAAACCGGTCGCCTGCCCGGTATTCATGGCATCGTCGGCGAACTGATCAAGGTGCCGGCCGGCTATGAAGTCGCCATCGAAACGGCTCTTGGCGGCAGCATTCAGGATATAATCACCCAGGATTCAGAAACCGCCAAGGCGGCAATCGACTCGTTGAAGCAGAACAAGGCTGGTCGCGCCACTTTCCTGCCTCTCGATATCATGACCGCGCCCCCGGCACTTGGCCGGGCCGAAGCCCGCGGCTGTCTCGGCGTTGCCCTCGAACTGATCCAGTTTGACGCAAAATTCTATACGGTCATGAGCAACCTGCTTGGCCGCATTCTGATTTTTGACACCCTCGACAATGCTGTCGAGTATACCCGCAAAAACCGCAATTTTAACCGCATTGTCACCCTCGACGGCGAAATCGTCAGATCGTCGGGCGCCATGACCGGCGGCGGCGAAACCCGCAAGGCCGGCGGTATTCTTTCGCGCAAACGCGAACAGGAAGAGCTCGAAGAAAAGCTGAAAGCCTTTGAAAGCAAAGAGAGCAAGCTGCGCAGTCTGCTGAATAACCTCATTAAAGAACGCCAGGTGCTGCAGAATTCGACGCGCGAGCGCGATGACGCAGTTCGCCGCCGCGAACAGTCTCTCGGTTTCTTCGAAAGCAGCCGAAACAAGAACGCCCAGGAACTGAAGACCCGCAGCGAGGAATATTCGAATATTTCTCGCGACCGCGCCGAAATGACTTCGCGTCTCGAAGCCCTTAAAACTGAGCTTGTTCAGGCCGGCGAAGAACTCACCGCCATTGAAAAACAGCACGAAGAGCTGGCCGGTCGTCTCAATGCCCTCAGCGGTCGCGAAGGCGCCATTCAGACCCGCCTCACCAGCCTGACTTCGATGTATGGCGAGCGCAAGCTCGAAATGGCACAGATCGTTGAACGCAAAAAAGCGATTAAAAAGGAAATCGATGCTGCGACCCGCCGTCGCCGCGATGCCGCCGAACGCAAAGACCGCGCTGCCGCCGAAGTTGATCGCCTGAAGATTCTCAGCACCGATGGTGAGGGCAGAGTGGCCGAAATTCAGGCTGGTATCGACGAGCTTGAAAAGCGCAAAGAAACCCTTGAATCGGCCATGGAAACCATTCAGGCCGATTATCGCCGCATGTCGAAAGAGCTTGATCAGCTCGATCATGCCTATCAGAGCCGCGTGCGCATCGAAGATTCGACCCGCAAAAAGCTTTCTGAACTCGATATCAAGATGGCCGAGATCAAGACTCATATCAGCACCAAAGAAGGCATTCTCAGTGGCGAATTCAATCTCGATCTCGAAACCATTGCCCTGGCAAACAAATACGAAAGTCGCGATGAACTGGCAGGCCGCATTAATCAGCGCAAATTCGAACAGGAAGTTCTTGGCTCGGTTAACCCGCTTGCCATCGAAGATTACGAAAAGACCAAAGAGCGCTACGACTTTTTGAATTCTCAGATCGCCGATATGACCGAAGCCGCCGACTCGCTCGAACAGGTTATTGCTGAAATCGAGAAGATATCTTCTGAAAGGTTTCTCGAAACCTTCGGGCAGATAAGTGTCGCATTTAACGATATCTTCGAGATTCTCTTTCCGGGCGGCAGCGGCATGCTTAAGCTGACTGACCCGGCAACGCCGCTCGAAAGCGACGTCGACATCGTCTGCCGGCTTCCCGGTAAAAAACTTTCGACTCTTGAATTGTTCTCTGGCGGCGAAAAGGCGCTGATTTCGCTGGCGCTGTTGTTTTCGATTCTGCAGGTCAAGCCGCCGGCGTTCTGTCTGCTCGATGAAGTCGAAGCCGCACTCGACGAAGCCAATGTGCGCCGCTTTACCCGCATGCTGCGCAGCTTTGCCGACAAGACCCAGTTTCTGGTCATTACCCACAACAAAGAAACAATGCAGGCGGTCGACGTTATCTATGGCGTCACTCTGCAGAAATCCGGCATTTCGCGCCCGATTTCGATAAGACTTGAAGATGATGACAAAATTAAGGAATTTACCGTGAGCAAGGCAGGTATGCGCGAGCGCAATTATGCGGTTGCGGCTGCCGGTGCCACCGAGGAGAAACTGCAATGACCGAAGAACAGAAAAACGGCAGCGAAGAAAAGGCGTCCGCAAATCAGACCCGCCAATGGGATGAATCGCGGGTAATTGTTCTGCTGATCGGCCTCAGCCTTCTTATAGAGGGCTTACTGATCTATTACCAGGCCGGCCCTTCGCAGGCGGTTGTCGCCGGTGTTACCGGTCTGGCCGGGGTTACCATGCTTCTGTTCGCCTGGCTGGTGCCGTTTGAAGAATTTGAAGAAACCCGATCGGTCGATGAAGAGGAAACCGACGAAGAACTCAGGCCGGCAGCGCTGCCAGATCAGACCACACAGCCCGGTCAGGTGATCGAAAAAACTGCTGTGGCGGCTGAAAAACTGGTTAAGGCTGGCGAATCTGCAGTTCCGGGTGTTTCCGTCGCGGAAAAGGCGATCGAAAAGCCCGTGGAAAAACCGGCAGAAAAACCTGTCGAGAAGCCTGTTGCGCCGGTCGAAGAAGAAGAGCAGTTATCATGGTTTCAGCGACTGACAAAGGGTCTTACCAAGACGAGAACCGGCTTTGTCGGCAAACTCAAAAAACTCGTTCTCGGCAGCACAAAAATTGACGACAACCTTCTCGATGAGCTCGAAGAAGCCCTTTTTGAAGCAGATGTGGGCGTAAAAACCACCCAGGAACTTCTGCAGTATCTGCACAAAAAGGTCGACGAAGAAGATATCACCGACCCTGAAAAAATCTACGCGATTTTACGCGATCAGCTGCGCGGCATGTTGACGCGGTTCTCTTCTGAACCGGTTTTCAACCCTGGCGGCCTGACCGTGTTTCTCATCATCGGTGTGAACGGAGTCGGCAAGACTACAACGATCGCCAAACTCGCCCGGCGTTTCGTTAAAGACGGCAAAAAAGTTGTTCTGGCCGCCGGCGACACTTTCAGAGCTGCAGCTATCGACCAGCTTTGCATCTGGGGCGAGCGCGTCGGAGTCGAAGTTATCAGAGGCAGCGAGGGCGGTGACCCGGGCGCTCTGGCATTCGACGCGATTCATGCCGCCAAAAAGCGCGAAGCCGACCTTCTGATCATCGACACTGCCGGCCGCATGCACGTTAAGGCCAATCTGATGGCCGAACTGAAAAAGGTGCAGAAAATTGCCGAAAAAGAAAGCGATGGCGGGCCGCACGAAATTCTGCTGGTTCTCGATGCAACCACCGGCCAGAACGCCGTTCAGCAGGCCAAACTGTTTAAAGAAGCTTTGCCGATAACTGGTCTGGTTGTTACCAAACTTGACGGAACCGCCAAGGGCGGCGTGCTGTTCGCCGTTGAAGAGCAGATAAGCGCCCCGGTTAGATTCATCGGCGTTGGCGAAAAGATGGACG
>OFEK01000674.1_pt1 | contig 31431 bp, 26 predicted proteins | sample 1521131 | NCBI WGS metagenome assembly OFEK01 (sample SAMN05720209, study PRJEB24109) | activated sludge metagenome | isolation source: Anaerobic digester | place: China | collected 2015-12-16
ATTATAACATAAGTGCAATCCGCCAATCGGATTGCTTCACACCGTTTCAATAAATACATCTTGTAAAAACGCTAGGTTTTACTTCCTTGATTGTATTTATTATAACATGCTGACGCATGCAGCTGCAACCAAAGAATTCAGGAATCAGAATTCATAATGCTCTCCGAATAAGCTTCCACAGTTTATTATGAGTCTGCTCGAAAAAGCAGATTCCTAGGGCTTTACCCTGTACAAATACACTTCCTTCACTTTTTGTTTATCTAATATAGCCCCATTGTTTACAATTATATCCTGTACCTTTGCAGCAGGTACTTCACGTACGGTCTTATTACTTTTAACAGCTAAAGCAGCTGTAATCCCTGCCGCTTGCCCGGTCATAGAACAAGTAGTAGTAACCCTTGCAGAAGAAAGTGCCAATTGATCTGCTGACATACACCTTCCTGCCATCATCAGATTTTCTCCATCTTTCGCAATAAGTGTCCTTAATGGTATATCATAAGGAGGTACATTTAGATATTCGCGAGGGATTATATAAGTCCTTTTATCATCATCAGGTTTATGCCCATCAAGATAATATGCTCCAACTGCTATAGAATCATCAAAACTTCTACCTGCCCTTAAATCTTCTAAAGTAAGTATATAATCACCAACTATCCGGCAACCTTCCCTAATACCAATCATTGGGGAACAATGGTCAAATAACCAGTTCTTCTTCTCAACTCTCTGATGATAATCCATTACTGACATCATTTTACGCCTGCCTTGTATCTCCGCGGCTGTCATTGATTCCGTATCAGTTGAATCAAACATCGGAATTTTTATCTTTACAGCATTTGACCCGGGTCCGTTAGGCCATATACTTGTCATAGGCAATTTATCAGAGGTATCAATCTTTTCAAACCATCCTTCAGGTATTTCACAACGTTTTTCATTTTCTTCAATGTATTTGACAAAGTACATAAGTGACATAGGAAGCTGGTACCCGCTTTCGCCACCTTTCATAGTTGAAAATCCGGCACGCGCAGCCAATTCGCCTTCACCTGTACAGTCTATAAATTGCTTAGCCCTAATAGCTTCCAGTCCTGATTTACCACAGACAAGGCATTCGGTTATTAACCCGTCTTTGCAAATTACATCAACAAAACGGGTATGTAAAAGCACTTTAACATTGTGCTTTAAAACAAGTTCCTGAAGGACAACTGCAAGAATTTCATGGTTAAAAACTCTTGAATCTTTATTGGGATTTAACGGGGTAATAGCACCAAAAGCCTCCAGCCCTTCTACTACCATGTCAAATACCTTTCCCTGCCCAATAGTATTACCACAAAAAGATGCAACTCCTCCTGTTGTACTATTTCCTCCCAGCATACCAAAACGTTCAATCAGCAAGACACTGCAACCTTGTAATGCAGCACTTATAGCGGCAGAAATACCCGCCATACCAGACCCTACAACAACAATATCAGCTTCATAGCGAACTTTGACATCCTTAAAATAACCAATTATACTCATATTTATCACTCCATCAATAAAAATATGCCTATATAAATATACATACTTATTTCTTACTGGAATTATTAATAAATGATGCTATTTCCTTTCCGATTAAGCTAGGGTATTGTATAAGCATTGAATGGCCACCATTTTCAATCCACACAAGATTTATGTTGTCTTTATCTGGTATTTGCAGCTCTTCTCTACCTGGCTTATGCTTTAATCCCCTATCTCCCCATATCTCCAATACCGGTATTTCACATTTATCTAATATAGATTTTCCTTTTCCCCACTTTCTCCATATTTTTGAATATGCTTTTATTTCATCATCAGTCCAGCTTGTGCGGGCAATAGTACCAAAATATTTTCTTTTCTCCATCTGCTCCAGAGTCAATAATTCATTCTTTAAATTATTAAAAGCATTTTTCTCCACTGAGGCATGAGTCCATCCTTCACACGAAATTACACCATCTATCCTTTTAGAAGCGTGATCTATCATTTCAATAGCAATCATACCTCCAATACTGTGCCCGCCTACGAAAAATCTTTTAATTTTTGCAGCATCAATAAGTTTAAGAATTAATGATGCAAATTCCTCAATAGTACCATCTGGTATACGGGGTGTGCTCTTCCCAAACCCCGGCAACTCTACAAGCATTATGTTTGCATTTATATTTGATGTTTCTATAACAGGCTCCCATATTGAATGATGTGTATAGCTCCCGGGAATAAGGACAAGATTATTATTACTTTTGTTGTCTTGATAATATCCATAAAGCTTATGTACCCCATCTGAATATTCAACTTCTCTAAAATTACCCATTTTAACTGCCTCCTTTAAAGTATAAAAGTATAGGGACACTCATTGTTAAATTCTCGCAACATATTCTCAATGCTATCAAAAATCATTCTAGAAGACATCACTTTTCTAATTGGCATAGTAGCATTAAGTGTCCCTATGTTCCCAACATACAATAAATAATTTATTTAATCCTATTATAAGCGTCACTGTATATTTTCTCCAGTTCATCCATTCCTTTTTCCTTGAATTTTTGAACATATTTATCAAAAGCATCAATTGGTTCAACGCCCATTATTAGTTTATCAAACATTTCCACAGCAATAGTATTTAATTGTGCTTGAATACTTGTTACTTTTTCACGTTCATCAGTATTAAATGGCGGAGTTGGCAAAGGAAAAGTGTACGCTTTATCTTTTTGCTGAATTTCTTTATACCAATTTAATTGAAATTCGGAAGTTGCCAGGAAGTAGGAGTGTAAGTCAGAATATGGTATAAATGATTCGTATGCAGCATTTCCACGTTCTTTGTGCATAAGAGCCTGTACAAATAATCCCTTTTCATCACTGTATTTTTTTCTATTTTGTTCAGTAACTTCTAATTCTCCGTCAGGCTTGCGGATAAAATCTTCACCTTCTTTACCCAGGTTCATCATATCACAAGCCTCTTCTGTGTAAAACCAATTAAACATCTTCATAATTTCAGGAATTTTTTTGCTTTCAGAACTAACTGCCCATATTCTACCTAATTGATGCGGTGAAATATATAATCCTCTGGCATATCCAAAAGAATTAACCGGCATGAAGAGTAAATCCCATTCTGCATCACCAACAATTTTTTGTAATGCTGTAAGATGTTTTAAGCAAAAACCTACATTATCAAGATAGGATAATCCTGTCCCATTTGCTATTTTTTCTTCCCATTGTGTAGCCGTAACAGATATATAATCAGGATCAAGCAGCTTCTCCTTATACATATTATTAAGGTAAGCCAGTACTTGCTTTGTTTCAGGTTTACCTGGCATAAATAAATATGCCTTTGCTTGAGGATCATACTGGATCGAAGTACCGCTACCAAGAGAATAGCCCAACGTGGATATAAGATTTTTAGAACCGTTTCGGTTTACATATGGTACACTATCCGGATATTGTGCCTTGAATTTCTTCAGCATATCATAATACTCATCAAAAGTTTTTGGCGGGTCAATATTAAGCTTTGTCATAATATCTTTACGTACAACCAATCCACTTGCCCTGGTCATATCCCATCTATTAAGTGTAGGAAACCCAAAAGGCTTGCCATCAATAAAAGTAAACTTTGCTTCGGGATATCTCTCTACTTTATCATAGAAGTTCAGAAGCTGGTCTTTATACTTACTTAAATCAACAAATATGCCTGTAGAAGCAAAATTATTCAGGTCAGACTGTCCTACCTGTATTATATCAGGTAAATCATTTGTAGAAAGAAGGGTACTCTTTTTCTGATTGTAATCAGCAACAGGTACAGGCATAAATACTATTTTAATACCTGTTTGCTCATACATCCATTTGAAATGCAGCATATCCTGTGATATTGGCACAAGATTACTTTCGCCTAACATAACAGTAATTTCTACATCTTTATCCACCAATCTTTTGCTTTTTGGTTCACCAGTTGCATCTTTTGATGTTGTTTGGCTTTCCCCAGTAGCTGTCTTGTTAGCAGCAGTTTCGGGTTGGGTATTTGATTTTGATACACATCCTGCTACGATAATAGATAATACTAAAGCAGCAATACACAGTGACCTCAATTTTCTCATTACAATTCCTCCTTCATTTCAATTTGATTAATATTTTAATTGGCATTGTAATACAGTTTATTTAAAAGCCAGCTTATCCAGGCTTAAACTCATAATATCTCTATAGTATATATTTTCTTATTTATATTTTCCCATGACGGGCTATCCTTTTAAAGACCCTATCATTACTCCTTTTACAAAGTATCTTTGTACAAATGGATATACTAACAATATTGGAATCGTAGAAACAATTATTGCTGCATAATTCAAAGTGGTAGGAAGAACATTAGATGTTTGCAGTATGTCTCCATAGAGTTCCGAAAACTGATTTGATATTAACATATTTCTAAGTATTAATTGTAATGGAAACATACTCTTCTTACTCAAATAAATTAATTCCGGAAAAAAGCTGTTCCAGTGGCCTGTAGCATAGAACAAAGTCATAACAGCGAGAACAGGCCTTGAAAGCGGCAATATTATTTTAAGAAATATTACTATATCATTTGCTCCATCAATGTAGCAGGATTCTCTCAATGAATCAGGAATATTCTGGAATGATGTCCTGATTATTATCATATTCCATGTAGATATAGCTGTAGGAAGAGCTATAGCCCATATAGTATCTATCATCCCCAGGCTTTTAACAACCAGATAAGTAGGTACCAGACCACCGGAAAAAAACATTGTAAATACAATAATTGCAGTAAAAACCTTTCTTCCGGAGAATGTTCTAATTGAAAGAGGATATGCGCATATTGCAGACATAAACAGGTTTACTAAAGTACCCACAAAAGTATATTTTGTAGTGTTGAAAAAGGACCTTAAAAAATTAGGATCTTTAATAATAAGCTTGTATGAGTTTAAGTTCAAGCCTATTGGGATTATTGCTACTTCGCCCCTTGAAACAGCCGCGCTCTGACTTACAGATACAATAAGTACATAATATAATGGATAAAGAGTAATAATTCCTAATAACATTAATAATACAACATTAAAAACATTAAATAATTGTTCTCCCTTACTCTCTTTTACTGTCATAAGCAACAATTCCCCCCATAACAAACAATTAACAACAAAGAGATTATTAAAAACAGCTTACCAAAGACTGGTTTCGCCAACTTTTTTACTTATTTTGTTTGCACTAATAATAAACATTAATCCTATTACTGTAGAAAACAACCCTACAGCTGTAGCATAACTGAAATTGGTTTCTATAAGCCCTCTTCTATATACAAATGTTGAAATTACATCAGCGGTTTCATAAGTTGCGCCATTATAAAGCAAAAGTATTTTTTGATATCCAACATTCATAATTTTACCAAGATTTAAAATAAATAGTATTATTATAGTAGGCATAATTCCGGGTAGTGAAACATGAATAGTTTGTTTCCACCTTCCAGCCCCATCTATTCTTGCTGCATCGTATAATTCGACATCTATTGCAGTCAATGAAGCTATATATATGATACTTTCCCAGCCAAAGTTTTGCCAGATTCCTGATGCTATGAAAACAGTCCTGAACCATTCAGACTTTGCAAGGAACTGGATAGCCTCGCCTCCAAAAGCTTTGATTATGTTGTTTATCAATCCATCTGTAGCAAGGAATGTAGTAATCATTCCGCATATTACTACAGTAGAAAGAAAGTGAGGCAGGTATGTAATAGATTGGATAGTTCTTTTAAAAACATTATTTCTTACTTCATTTAAAAGAAGTGCAAATATGATGGGTACAGGAAATCCCCATGCTATATCATAAATTCTAATTAAAATGGTATTCCGTACCAGTTTCCAAAAGTACGGGTCTTTCAGGTATTCTTTAAAGTATTGAGCACCATTCCAGGGGGCTTCCAGTATACTTCCCAGTCCCCTGAATACCTTTATTTTTTTAAAAGCAATTAGAATACCATACATAGGAACATAATGGAATATTATATAGTACAGAAGAGGCAGGAGAAACATAAGATAAAGATATTTATCTCTCATAAAAGCTCGTCTGATCCTTCCAATAAAACTTATAATATTTACTTTAAAAGCATTTCCAGTTTGTTTTGGTTTTTTGACTGCATTTGCAATGAGCATATATATCCTCCTGTTAATTATGTAAAAAATACTCAAACGATTCTTGTTTATAGTTTTTTCTATATAACCACAACATATGTACCATTTTCTTACGATACTTGAAATACAAAATATATTCATAAAGCATATTGCTATATATATAATTTTACATATTATTGCGCATAGGTAAAGAACCATTTTTAAAAAATAAGGCCCATTTTTCTACTACGGCACTAATAAACATACCATTTAGCATTTGACAGTGACATTTAGCATCTAAAAGCTTGATATGCCTGTAAATATGTGCTTTAATATAGGTACTTATTCATTTGCTGGATGATTTACGAATCGTTGGTGGAGGCAAAAAAAATGATTAGAAAAAAGTTTAAGTTCTATAATAAGTTAACCTTTTACTTCTCGTTAGTATTGCTTATCTGTATAGTAAGTATGGCAACAGTTTTATACTTTTTCTCAACCAATGCAATAAATGAAGAAGTGTTTAATACAAATGTGAATAACCTTAATTATATTGTAAAAAATATGGAAATTACTATAAGAAGTATAGATTTTATCACATCGCAAATAGCTTTGGATCCAAATGTTACATATTTTATGCGTAATAGGTTTTCTGATGATTATATGAGGTTAATAAATTTAATATCAAATATGGATGGCCATAAAGTGATAAACCCTCTCATTCATTCTATCTATTTATACTATAAAGGGAATAATGCTATAATATCTTCTCCCGATGGGAAGGTTGAAATATCATCTTTTAGTGACATAGATTGGATACAGGAACTAACTTACAAAAATCAAACACAATGGATTTTGAACCGTAAAATAAAAATTACAAGTACAGGGAAGGGAAATTTCGACATTTTAACATATGTTCGATATTTACCAATAGGCTCTATCGGACCTGAAGGTGCTTTATTAATTAACATAAATGTAAATGAACTATATAAGTTGTACCAAAGCAGTAATGATAATTCCAGCGGTATTGTTGTGTTTAATGAATATAATAATAAGATTTTTACTACTATTAACGAAGATATGGATTTTAACCCCATATTAAAAAATATAACTTCCACAGAAAAGCATTCCGGTTATGATCAGATTAAATATAAAGGTAGAACTTATGCAATGGCATATAGCACCAGTTCAAATGGCTGGAAATACATAATGACTACACCAATCTCCAAGCTTATGTCTATGCAGAATATTATCAGAAATATAATCATTGCATGTACAATGTGTATGCTTATAATTGGTCTGCAGCTTTCTCTGGTTTTTTCAAGGCGGCTATATAATCCCATAAACAACCTTATGAATTCATTCCAATATGGTGCTGATAAGCCCGGTATTGTCGATGAGTTCGGAATTATAGAAAGATCTGTCAATTCCTTAATTCATGAAAAGGGGTTGCTTGAAGAAAAAAACACGAAATCATTGAATTATGCAGTTGAAAGAGTAGTCATCGGAGTGCTCAACGGAAATGTTATGTTAAAAGCCTTAGAAGATTTTAATGGCGATATTGGTATACAGCTTCATAAATGCAATAGTTATATGGTAATTGTAGCAGAATTAGATGATTATAAGAATTTGTCCGGTGAATATTGTCCATATGAACATATATATCACATACAAAGTTTAATTTTAAAAAAATTTGAGGATTTTAAAATCATCAAAGATGTGAATTTCTGCAAGGGTGTATCGACATATCCTTACCAAGGCGCTTGCTTACTTGCCCTTAATGTTATTATGAGTGATGAAAGCATTCTTTTAAAACAAGTTTTTTCTATTTGCAATAATATCCGTGATGAAATAAATACCCAATATAAAGCAAATATTTCTATTGGTTTTAGTATTATAGGAAAGTCTTCATCAGAAATATATGGCTTATATCATCAAGCTTGTAATGCAGTAAAAAACGGGATATTCCAAGGGAAAAATTGTGTAAGTTATTACGGACAGATAAGTTTCTGGGATAATTCAGTTTTCATATTTCCAATAAAGCAGGAAGAGGCAATCCTTAAATCACTTCTCTCTCTTGATAGACAAAATGTATCTGTATCAATCCGTGATTTCGTAGAATACATTAAAAACTCCAAAGGGTTAGAGCATAATCAAGTTTTCTATATTTTTGCCCATCTTCTTGGTTCTATAACTAAAGCTGCTTATGAATTAGGTGGAAGTGTGCTTGAAGTTTGGGAAGGTAAAGATATGTATAAGAGCCTTTCTCAATGTAACTATTTAGAAGATATTGAGGAGCTGATGGTTTCTTTAGCAAATCACTATATAAATTATTTTGAAGAGAAAAAGAGTAATAAGTATAAAACAATTGTGGAGTCAGCTATTGAATATATGATGAGTAATTACGCAAACCACCAAATATCGCTAAACCTTATATCTGAAAAGGTATATTTGAGCTCTAGCCATTTTGAAAAAATCTTTAAAGACATTACAGGTAAATCGGCAATTGATTATTTAAACAACATCCGCATGGAAAAAGCCAAAGCCCTACTTAAAGATAACAATTTGAAGGTAGAAGTTATTGCCGAAAAAGTAGGATATACAACATCAAGGGGTTTCATACGGGCATTCAAGAAATATGAAAATATCACACCCGGACAATATAGACAAAACCTCGCGTCTAATTTAACAGATAGGATATGATTATTCACACGCTTATACTGGGTAAATAGTCTGCCATAAAGATAAGTTACAAAAAGTAATAAAAGGAGATGGTTAAAATTAGATTGTCAACTTCAACAAGCATATATTTTTCAAGATTTAACAGTACTTGTATACCAATTATTGATTCTATCAAACGGTGTGCAGCAATTGGCTATAAAGTAATGGACATTGATTTTCATAGCGGCATCAAGTATGATACTTATGAATTAAAAAGTTCAAATTGGGAAAATTGGATTGAAACGGTTGGAAGAATAGCAAATGAATATAGTATTATTTTTTCACAAGCTCATGCCCCATTTTATAATGTAGCAGATCCGGAATTTATTCACCGTGAGTATTACGATGAAATGGTAAGAAGATCAATCATTGCATCAGGAAAATTAGGTATAAAATGGATGGCAATGCATGCCGGAACAGCATTAGATGAAAACAGATTTGTAGAAATATCTAAAAAAAGGAATATGAAGTATTTTGATCCATATATAGATCTCGCGGCTAAAAATAATGTTGGCATAGCTATAGAAAATATGCAGGAATATCTTGAAGAATGGAGAACAAAACCCCGTCGCAGGTATACTGCAGGTATTGAAGAATTGTGCGACCTTGTTGATTCATTTAAAACAAATAGTGTAGGTATAGTTTGGGATTTCGGGCATGCTAACATTACAGGATATGATCAGGTTAAAAGCCTGAAGTATTTAGGAAAGCGCTTAAAAGCTACACATGTCCATGATAATAAAGGTTTGTTTGATGATCATACATTGCCTTTTTTAGGGACAATAAATTGGTATCCGATTATGCAAACACTTAAAGAAATTGGGTATGAAGGTGATTTTACATATGAACTTGCAAGATATACAAATAATATACCAGAAGAGCTTATTGATGACGCAATTAGGTTATCAATAAGTATAGGGAACTACCTTTTAACTCTTTAAGCATCTAACAATATTTTCGTCTATCCTCTCACTCTAATCAATAAGGTATTCCGGGGAAAAACTATGTCCAGCATTAGCGAAAGTTAAATATATCAAAATAAGAGACACTCCGAAGAATAATCGGGGTGCCTCTAATAGTTGGAAGTTAGCAAGTTGCTTTATTTACCCAACAAGTTCTTATATTTTTCAGTCAGATCTTTTATAAGTTCATCCCCACCCTGGGCTTTCCACTTAGCAACATATTCATCAAATTTATCAAGGTCATATTCACCCATAATAATTTTTGTAAAAGTTTCATCTCTTAAAGTGTTCAAGGCTGCTGCATATTTAGCCTTTGCATCACTTAGTATACCATCAGAATCATCAAAAATAACCGGTTGAGTTCTGGTGAATTTCTGTGCCGTAACATGGTCTTCGGACCATCCGGGAAGTAGAGTTATATCCTGCTGGGGCTGGTAAAGATTCAATGATTCAATGATAACTGCTTTCTGATCTGTGTAATACTGTTCAGTAAACTCAATATCATCTACCCGTTTGTTCAGTTCATCCAGATTTTTGGGGGTAGGTTTTCCGCTTTTCCATTTCCAATGGATACCTTCAATACCATAACGTCCAAACATCATTCCATCACTTCCATGAAAGTAATCAAGAAATTCTAAAGCTCTCTCCGGATATTCAATTTTAGCAGATAAGGAAAATGTCCGTGAATTTACATATCCTGATGACCTATTTCCTGATAGTCCATTAGGACCTACAGGCAGAGCTATCGGTATAATTTCTGCTTCAGGGAATAATGTTTTTACGCTTATTTCCCTATTTGCTCCATATGTCCAAAAACCATAAAATAGGCCTAGTTTACCGCTATCTATATATGCATCTGCTTGTGCACCTTTAATGGCCATCCAATCCTGTAAAACTAATTCTTCACTATAGAGTTTCCTAATGTATGCAAGAGCTTCTTTCATTGAAGGGTGTATGTCATACGGAAGGAGTTGGTTTGACCCCTTATCCCAGTACCATGCTCCATCCATCACTCCATATGCTCCGTATATTGGCGTGAAGGTTCCTATTACTGCCAAATTTCCCGCTGCGGAGCTTCCATAACCATAAGTATCATTCTTCTGGTTGCCATCCGGATCCTGGTTAACAAATGCTTTCATAATATTATAGTATTCATCCAGAGTCTTTGGAATTTGCAAACCTAATCTATCTAACCAATCTTTTCTGACATAAACATTATTTTTTTGTGGTATCCTGTCTGTCGGTATAGTATAGATTTTACCGTCAACTTTTATATAAGGCCACAGTTTTTCTGCCACATAAGCCATTGTATTGGGAGCATTTTTTTCAAGAAGTCCATCAAGTTGCAGGAGTGCGCCTTGTTTTGCATATGAAAACATTTCGACAATATCTCTAAAAAGAACAATATCAGGTACATCACCAGAAGCCATGGCAAGGTTTAGTTTTTGATTATATTCCTGCCTGGGTGTAGAAATAAGATTTAGCTTAATATTAAATAGTTTCTCCACCTCCTTCAATTTTAGTTCATTTGGCGAATCATCACTAAAAAAAGAAAGATTGATTAATTTTTGTGGTTGATCCGTTTTACTAGTATCATTTTGCTCCTTAATTCCGCTTGCATTATTTTTCTCACCATCATTGCTTACCTTTTGAGTTACGCAAGCTGTAAGACTTAAACTTAATACTAATAAAACCGCCATACAAACTACCATTAATTTCCTAGCCTTTACCATAATACAACCCTCCTGTAATATAAATTTATTATAATTTATCAGTGGTTTTATTACCACTGTAATTATGCTTTGATCGCTCCAATCATCATACCTTTAACAAAATACCTCTGAATAAATGGATATAATATCATCATAGGTAAGACGGCAATCATCGTGCAAGTCATTTGCATAGGTAGCAATGGTGGCAAGCTCGATTTCATTTCCGGATTTAGCTCATCTACCTGGCTCATAACAAGAATTTCCCTCAGTATAACTTGTAGTGTGAACTTTTTTCTATTATTTATATATATCATAGCATCAAAAAACATGTTCCATTTACTTACCGCATAAAACAAGCCAATAGTTGCCATGGCAGGAATTGATGTGGGTATTACTATTTTAAATAAAACACCTATATCATTACAACCGTCCAATCGGGCAGATTCCTCAAGACTATCAGGAATAGATATAAAAAAGCTTCTCATAACAATCATGTTAAAAACACTAATTAACGAAGGTATAATCAGAGCAGATAATTTGTCTACCATACCTAATGAACGTACTGTAAGATATGTAGGTATCAGTCCCCCATTGAAAAGCATTGTTATAAAAAACATGTACATTATCACTGTCCTTCCAGGCAAGTATTTTTTGGATAAAGGATATGCAGTGAATACTGTTATCATCAGACTGCTGAAGGTTCCTATTATTGTGACCAGGACAGTTATCCCATATGCACGAAGTACCGGCGAATTCCTATTTAATACATATCTATAATACTGTAAAGTTGCTTCGCTTGGCCATAGAATTATTCCCCCCCGCCTTAATGCTTCTTCATATGGAGTAAGAGAAACAGATATGCAATATAGCATAGGTACAATTACCAACAACCCAATTATTATGAGCAAAGTATATATTATAGTATAAAATATCTTGTCTTTTAAATTGCTAACAAATATTGAATTTTTACTCACATTGACCGCCATTCTGCCAAAATAAATTGGCTCATTTCAATATTTCTTTTACTTTTATTCCTACATTTGGCTCTTATGTTTAACAATAAAAATTTTTGTACAATTATATTACCTTAATTAATACACGAAAATCCAATACATTCCTTGCTAAATCATTTTTACATTTTATCTAGAATAAGGACTCCTGCCCCATTTTTTTTGCAGAATAATTTGTAATAAGAATTAATATCATGTTAACAATGGACTTAAATAAGCCAACTGCAGCTGAATAACTATATTTCCGTTGTTCCAGCCCTACCCTGTATACATAAGTATCAATAATATCTCCAATACTTAAAACATTTGGATTCTGCAATATTAAAACTTGTTCGAAACCTGCTTCCATTACATTTCCCATTCTAAGAATAAGTAATATAACAATTGTAGGCATTAAGCATGGTATTGTAATGTACCATATTCTTTGTAAGCGGGCTGCCCCGTCAATTATTGCAGCTTCATACATTTCAACGTTAATGTTTGACAATGCTGCCATATATACTACTGTACCCCAACCAGCTTCCTTCCAGATATCTGATAGTACTAAAATTCCTCTAAAATACTCTGATTTTGCTATCCACATTTGTGATTGACCGCCCAGGGCTTTCACTATGCTATTTACAAAACCATCTGGTGACAATAAGGTAATAACAAGCCCCCCAACAATTACCCAGGAAAGAAAATGGGGAAAATATATGACAGTCTGTATTGAACGTTTGAATACATTACCTCGAACTTCATTAAGCATTAAAGCTACTATTATAGGAAATGGAAATCCGAAAATAATTTTATAAACACTTATTAAAACAGTATTTCTTATAAGCACCCAAAACCTATCATAACGGAAAAATTCCGTGAAATTAACCCAACCCACCCAGGGGCTTTGCCCGATACCCTTAAATATATTATAATCTTTAAAAGCAATGACAATTCCATACATAGGAATATAACGAAATATTATAAGCCATATAACCCCAGGTAATAGTAGTAAGTACAGATATCTATATTTAACTATGCTTGCAACTGGTATTTTTTTATCCATTATAGCAAACCTGCCTCTTTTCTAGTGTTTCGCATATAATTGCTTAATACTTATACTATAGCCAAATTGCCTATTTGTAAATTCTCCATACAGTTTATTAAGCTTTTATTAATAGACAGATATGATTTTAATAGACTTATTTAGTTATGTTATTAGAATATGAGTCAACCAAATAATACCATAACCATACTAATAAATCATAGGAAGTATAGTTGTAAGATTTCTTAATTGTGTAATTTATTAGAATATAGTTCTCTATAATCACTTGCATTAATTCGTTTAGCTACGACCAAGAATACCCCATGTCTTCAGATATAATAAGCATTGCATTATATATATTTACCCTCCCAGGTATTTGTTTTCTATCAGCTTTAGTAGACGCATAATGTCAATACAAGATTTACTAATCATTGGAAGAATATTCCCGCGTAAGGGAAGAAGCATCAATACCAAGCTTCTCAAAATTATCCCGGTCTTCAATCATCATAGCAAAATCCATTTTTCATCCTTTTCTACAATATGACCCAATTGTTCTTCAATAAATTCAAAATACCCTTTAGCTCCAAGTTCCTTTGTCCATAGTTCAATTGACCTTTCTATCCTTAGAAGACATTTCACAGGAGTATCAAAGTATTTTATCAAGTTATCTGGTGTGTTCAGGTCATATATTTTATTTACTATATCAAATATCTCCTGATTCGTAAAAGGGTCAAAGTTTGCCGGTACAATCAGTCTTTTTAAGTTTTCATTCAACCTACATTGTAGGGCTTTGTTTTTGCAGTATTAACAGTAACGCTCTATCTCATTAAGCAAGTTAATACTATAATGCATAAACCCTTCATCATTTGGATGAACTCCATCAACAAAGTACTCAGGTGCATTAGGTACAACTTTCAGACCGTCAACAATATGAATCCCTTCAAAATTACCGGCAATTTTTTCTATTTCTCTTCTTATATCACAAAAATAGCCCATAGCTTTAGTTTCTTTTTCACTGCTGCACCATAATGGAGTTACTGTAAATATCTTTGCATCAGGATATGTTTTTACTAATTTTTCAAAGAAACCCCGGCACATCTCTCTGAAATATTCAATCGAGCTATATTGATACCAATCATTTATACCATATGCAACTGTTATTATATCCGGTTTTACAGCCATATCTTCATCCAGTACTTTTGGGTCAAACTTATAACCACCAATTCCATGGTTAATCATATTCATTCCAAGTTTTCTTGCCAATTGAACCGGGTATGTTGAAGAAGGACTTTTAGCAGTCATCCCTTGAGTTATGGAGTCTCCAAGACATAGCAATGTTTTCTTATGCCCGGATATATTGCTGCAATTCTCCATAATACTGCAGTCTTCTACAATACTGCCATCCTCTATTTCAATACCCTTTATATGTATATCAACCAGTTGAGGTAAGTATATTGTGATTCTCTGTTTTTTTCCATCACCTTTACATTTTCCATTAATATGTTTGTGATTTAATTCAAAGGACATTATATTAGGTAGCTGTTTTACCGGTTCTGCACCATATGTTCCAATAAAAACATCATCAATGTAAAGATCAAAATATGCAAAATCACGGGCAAAACTTAAGGTGCTGATATGTAAATTTAAAAATGCAGAGTCGGTAATTAAATCAATACATACTCCCGACGGACAAAAGCTTCGAATCCTTTTGCCTTCGTCTATGCCATATACAGAAAATAGTTTGTCTGTAAATCTTACAGGCCATAAGCTTCCATCATCACATATTTTTATATCATATGCATTTCCAAAATATTTTTTTGCTTGTTTATCTATAAGTTTTAAAAACATTTTTCATTCACCCCTAAACATATTAAAAAATATTGCCATAAAGTTATTATAAATTATTACACTACATTACATTAAACAAATAATGTATAAAAAAGCGCAGTTGCTTAATACTTTTATTTTAAATGATAATAATTTTGATATCAATATTAATGTGAAATTATGGGTGCATTTAAAATTATCAAAATAAAAAGGGGACATTACCGTTCGGAGTGTACTCAATGTCCCCTTCTCTTATATCCTTTACTCTAATGCCTCACTACTCACTATTCACTGCTCACTATCCGCTATCTGCTATCTACTATTTCTTAATCTTAATTGCTTCTTTAGCCTTATTAACAATATCCTCAGCAGTAAGGCCATAAACTTTCATCAGTGGAGCAGGCTTGCCGGATTTGCCGAACTTATCCTGTATTGCAACAACCTTTACGGGTACAGGATAATTTTGTGCAACTACTTCACAAACAGCACTTGCCAGGCCGCCATACATATTATGTTCTTCAGCAGTAACTATGGCACCTGTTTCTTTAGCAGCTTTTATAATAATGTCTTTATCAATTGGCTTTACTGTATGGATATCAATCAGCCTTGCACTAATACCTTCGCTTGCCAGCATATCCTTTGCCGTCAGGGCTTCGTGCACCATTAAACCCGTTGCAATTATTGTAACATCAGAGCCATCTGAAATGGTTACCCCCTTACCCCATTCAAATTTATAAGTACTTTCGTCATATATTACAGGTAATGCCAACCGCCCAAGTCTTAAATATACAGGTCCATCATATTCTATAGCAGCCTTTACCGCATGCCTTGTTTCAACAGCATCAGCAGGACTGATTATTGTCATGTTTGGTATGGAACGCATTATTCCCATATCTTCTACAGCCTGATGTGAAGCTCCATCCTCACCTACAGATATACCTGCGTGAGTTGCACCAATTTTTACATTTAATCTTGGATAACAAATGGAATTTCTAACTTGCTCACAGGCTCTTTCTCCTGCAAATATTGCGAAGCTGCTCGCAAAAACTGTTTTACCGCAAGTTGCCAGACCTGCTGCAACCGACATCATATTCGCTTCAGCTATTCCCATATTTATAAATCTTTCAGGATATTTCTTTTTAAAGGAATCTGTTTTTGTAGATTTTGAAAGATCTGCATCAAGTACAACAATTCTACTGTCCGCGCCAAACTCAGCTAACGCATTTCCATAAGCTTCTCTTGTTGCAATCTTCTTTACTGCAGTATTATTGTCTGCCATGTTATTCCACCTCCAATTCAGCCAGGAAAGCATCCAATTCTGCTATAGCCTGATCTCTTTGTTCCTTGTTGGGGGCTGAACCATGCCATCCTGCTGCATTCTCCATAAATGACACTCCCTTGCCCTTTATTGTTTCTGCAACAACCATGGTAGGCTTACCCTTAGTTTCTTTTGCTGTTTCTATAGCATTAATTATCTGTTCATAATTATGGCCGTCTATAACAATAACATTCCATCCAAAAGCCTTAAACTTATCTACAACCGGCTCTGGAGACATTACTTCGGTTATTTTGCCGTCAATCTGTAATCCATTATGGTCAAGAAAAGCTGTAAGGTTATCAAGTTTATAATGGGCTGCACTCATTAATGCCTCCCATACTTGCCCTTCCTGAAGTTCACCATCACCAAGTATTGAATAAACTCTATAATCTTTGTTATCAAGTTTTCCGGCAAGAGCCATGCCCACTGAAGCAGAAATGCCCTGTCCAAGAGAACCTGTAGACATATCTACACCAGGAACATCATTCATGCTGGGGTGTCCCTGCAAATAGCTTTCAATGCTTCTGAATTTATTCAGTTCCTCAACAGGGAAAAAGCCTTTCTCCGCCAAGGCAGCGTATAGTGCAGGTGCACAATGACCTTTTGACAAAACAAAACGGTCTCTGTCAGGCCAACGGGGATTATTAACATCTACCCGCATTTCGTGAAAATAGAGCACTGTAAAGATATCAGTACATGAAAGTGAGCCTCCAGGATGTCCTGAAGCTGCGTTATAGACTTCATCAATTATGTGTTTTCTTATCAATGTGGATTTTTTCTCAAGCTGTTTTAGCTTATCTTTTTCTATCATACAACCCCTCCGCAATAAATTTCTTACCTTAGTATACTATACCATTAATTATGTGACAAGGGGAGAATGCTAATCGGGTGCATTTACTGAATTTGAAGAAATATTTACCAGGGGCTGTCGTTACAGTGCTTAGAGCCTTTAAATTCAGCTACGGGCAAAATCAAACTAGCAAAATAATCTGAATATAAGAATTGTAATTATTTTGTTCAAACACTGATTTTGCTCTTCCTTCGCTCAGATATGGGGAAACTCTCTAGCATAAAAGGAATGCCTGCTACTTGAGAGAAGAGTTTCCCCTGCCCAACTACAGCACTTTCACTTATTCCCCTTACCAATATTTTCTTCAAATAAATTAAATGCACCCATGCTAATCATGTTCCTTAAAGCCTTCTCCCAGAACCTCCCTAACATCTGTCAAAATAATAAAAGCTATTGGGTCAACGCTTTTTACTATCTGCTTCAGTTGGGGTAATTGTCCCCTATACAATACGCATAAAAGCACTTCCCTATCTTTGCCAGTGTACATTCCTTTACCATTCAGGGAGGTTACTCCTCTATCTAGTTCATACATAATTTTTTCAGCAATTTCATCCGATTTATCAGAAATAATATATACAGCTTTTGCAAAATCCACACCTTCTATAATGGCATCAATAACCCTGGACATTATGAACAGTGTAACAATGGCATAAAGGCCTAAAATAAAGCTTTTAAATGTAATAGCAGCAAAAACTATAATACCGGTGTCAATAAATAACAGGATCTGCCCTACTGTAAACCCTGGTATGAAGTGGTTTACAATTTTTGCTGCCAGGTCACTTCCTCCAGTTGTAGCTCCTGATCTAAATACAAGCCCCAGCCCTATTCCCATAAGCAAACCACCGAATACTGAGTAAAGAAGAAGATCAGGAGCATAGTACAATGATTCAGTTCGGGTAAGAAATCCATCTATAAAACTGGAGGTTAATGGTTGGGAAAGATCAATAATCGCTGAAAGGAGTATTGTTCCAAAAAACGTGCGGACAATAAACCTTTTTCCAATATATTTTGTGCCCATAATAAATAAAGGTATATTCAAGATGAGCATAATTATACCTACAGGAAAACCTCCACCGCTCAGATAATAAATTACTGTTGCAATACCACTTACCCCGCCTGGTGCTATCTTATTTGGAACAAGAAATATGTTTATTCCGGCAGCAGTTATAATAGAACCAATAATTATCAATAAATATTCTTTGATGGCTTTAATTTTCTTTTTGCCAATATTTGTATCAATACTCATATGTATACTCCATCCGGATGTATTTTTTAATATTATGTTTCATATTTTTATTATGCACCCTGTATTGTAATAGTGTCAAGGATATGCAGTTGCTAATTTTTCATAACCCTTTATTGACAAATTTCAGCTCATAAAATAAACTTTAAAAAAAGCACATAATACTGTATAATATTATACAACATTATGCCCGGGCTTTGATTTAGCAGGGTAAATTATTGATATATACGATATTGAAATTATAAGCATTTATTAGGAGATGTTATGAGAGTTCTTCATTTAATAGGTGGTGGAGATATAGGGGGAGCAAAAACCCATGTCCTGCACCTTGTAAAGGAATTAGGCAAATATGTGGATGTTAAGATTGTAAGCTTCCGCCCAGGTATTTTTGCAGATGAAGCTAAAGAAATGGGTATAGATGTGGAAGTGGTGAAAAAAGGTAATGTTTTCAAAGATATAAAAAGAGTGGCACAAATTGTTAAGGAGGGTGGATACCAGATTATTCATTCTCATGGTGCAAAAGCTAATATGATCGCCATAATTGTAAAGCGATTGACACATGTATCAACAGTTACAACAGTACATAGCGACTATAGACTTGATTATATGCACAGCATTGTTAAAAGTCTCACTTTTGGCATTATTAATACTGTGTCATTAAGGTTTATGGATTTCTATATAGGTGTTTCAAAAAATTTCAAAGAAATGCTTATTAGCAGGAAGTTTAACCCTATAAACATTTTTACAGTATATAATGGTGTTGACTTTAACAGTGCAACAAAGGAATATTCAAGGGAAATATTTAAAGAAAAATATAAAACTCTTCTCAATAATGATGATATAATAGTTGGAATTGCCGCACGTTTATACCCGGTAAAAAGTATAAGTACATTAATTGATGCTGCTAAAGTGGTTGCGGACAAGAATCCCAAAGTAAAGTTTATCATAGGCGGCGATGGTGAAGAACGCCAAATGCTTGAAAATAAGGCTGCTTCTCTGGGATTGCTTAATAATGTTTTCTTTACAGGTTGGCTGAACGATCCATATGAATTAATGGGTATTGTAGATATTAGTGTACTCACCTCTATTAGCGAAAGTTTTGCATATTCCATCCTTGAAGGGGCAAGATTTAAAAAAGCTACAATAAGCACCTGTGTAGGAGGAATACCCGACCTCATAGAAAGTGGCGAAAATGGTTATCTATTTAATCCCGGGGACCATATAAAACTGGCTGAATACATCCTTGAACTTGCTAATGATAAAGAAAAAAGAGATACAATGGGAGAAAAAATATACCAAAAAGCCAGGTCCATGTTTTCTCTGGACAACATGTGCAGGACACAGCTTAATATATATGAAACCATATTAAAAAGAAGTGCTTATACAAAAGAAACCAAATTAACATATGACCTTGTAATTGCAGGCTATTATGGGTTTAACAACATTGGTGATGAAGCACTGCTTATGGCAATCATTCAGAATCTTAAAGTATATATAGAGGATATAAAAATTATAGTACTTTCCAATAATCCTTTGGAAACTAAGCTTACATATGGTGTTAATGCAATAAACCGATTTAATATGATTAAAATAGTAAAGGCAATGAGAAAATCCAGAATGTTTATGTATGGTGGAGGTACTCTTATCCAGGAAAACACCAGTACCCGCTCACTTATATATTATCTTGGCATGATCTGGGCAGCTAAAAAGGCTGGTCTTAAGGTTATGCTTTACGCAAATGGGATTGAACCTATAAATAAATATATTAACAAGAGGTTGACCGGTAATATTATGAACCGTGTAGACATAATTACTCTGAGGGAGCAGGCCTCTAAAACTGAACTTGAGAAACTTAGTATAAACAAGCCTGAAATAATAGTAACTGCAGATCCGGCTTTTACCCTTGCACCATCTAAAGACAGTGAAACAGAAAGAATTTTTATAGATGAAGGCATTGGTATTGACGGTCCCTTTATAGGGTTTTCGGCCAGAAAGTGGGATGGCTATAAAAAATATGTAGATGTTATTGCAAGATCTGCTGATTATGTTGTGGATCAATATGGAGCTAAACCGGTTTTCATTCCCATGCAGCAACCTGAAGACCTTCTTATTATCAAATCAATTGTCGCAAAGATGAAACACAGGGGATATATTTTTGAGAATAAATACAATGTATCACAGGTTATGGGTATAACATCCAAACTGGATATGCTTATAGGCATGAGACTTCACGCCCTTATATTCGCAGTCAGCCTGGGAATACCTGTTGTCGGTCTGGTATATGAACCAAAGGTAGCATGGTTTCTTGATTATATTGATCAGGTAGATAGTTCAGCAGGAGATGTAAAAACTTTGGAATTTGAACGACTGAAGCAGGTGATCGATTATACATGGTTAAATAAAACTGAAATCAAAGAGCACCTTAAGAAAGTCACAGTTGAATTAAAGGACAAATCTGTTAAGAATGCTAAAATTGCTGTAGCTGTGCTAACTAAGGGTGAAGGGTAATACACAATATAATACAAGTGCATATTTTTTGTACAAGAATTTTGAAAAATAAATTGCACGCGCGACTGAAATGAATTTAAGCCCATAAAAACTTTTTCATAAAAAGTTTTGTTCCTGCAAGGGCGAATTCATTTCGCACGCAGCAGAAATGGAGCTTAATATGAGAAACACAATAAATATTCTAGGTATACCTGTTGATAATATAACTATGAGTGAAGCCTTGAAAATAGTTAATGCATTTTTGAATGAGGATTATGTGCACACTATATTTACTCCAAATTCTGAAATTATGATGGCTGCTCAAAGAGATAAAGAGTTAAAGAATATTCTTATAAACAGCAACATGCTTATAGCTGATGGTGCAGGGGTTGTACTTGCATCCAAAATTCTGGGGCGGAAACTTCCCGAACGTGTTGCGGGATACGATCTTGTAGAAAATATATTTAGTATTTTAGGAGAAAAAGGACTGAAGTTTTACCTGTTGGGAGCTAAACCTGGAGTAGCTGAAGCTGCAGCTATAAATATAATTAGCAAACATAAAGGTGTTGAAATCAGCGGATATCATCATGGCTATTTTTCTAAAGAAGAAAATGATAGGATTATTGCTGAGATTAATTCCAGCGGTGCAGATATACTGCTTGTTGCTCTGGGAGCTCCAAGACAGGAAAAATGGATTCAAGAAAATAAAGACAAACTCAAGGTCAAGATCTGTATTGGAGTAGGAGGAAGTCTGGACGGATTCGCAGGAAAAGTCCCCCGTGCTCCTGATTTCTTCAGGAAACACAACCTTGAATGGCTATACAGGTTATATAAAGAACCACGCCGTTTCTGGAGGATGCTGGATATACCCAGGTTTTTATTCCTTGTCCTTAAATCCAGGTTTTCCCACAGTCGATGATGAGCCATAGGATATCTTTATATTTACTTTTTAATTACTGCTCTTGCTCTCTACCTTATTGCTGTCCTCTGCCTGATTGCCATCTTCTATTATGGTATAATCACCTTTTACCAGTACCCATATTTTTGTTACAGCCTTTATGCCTCTGCCGTCATCCCTGGATACTAAAAGCAGGTGATTTAAGGGAACTATATCATCTGTAACAAGGCTGTTCTTTTTATCATCAGTTGTGATATCTGCCAATCCATCACCTTTTTCCCCGGCTATGGCAAGAGCTTTACCGGCTCTTAAAATTATTTCCGAACTGTCACCAAGTATTATTTTCTGTCCTGCTTCCATTTCAACAACTTCAAATTTCGAATATTTTGATTGTTCTTCAAGCTGTTTATTTAAATCATACACTGTCTTACTTAGTTCCATTATCTTTTCTGCCATTTTTTCCAGAACTACGCTATCCTGAGGCTTCGTAATGTCTGATTGTAGTATACCGATTTTTGAACTTACCTCATTTCCAAGTTTGCCAATTGCAGAATCCACATAACTTTTTGTAACGAGGGGGTCTTCGTCACTTCCCGGTTCCATTGTGGTACCGCTGACAGCATGTGTTGCAAGTATACTTAAAACTACCGCAAATGATAATATCAAAAAAAATTTTCTTAAATATGTTGTTTTAAATAACTTCATCTTATGTAAACCTCACTTAAACAATTATATGTCAACCAGCCCAAAACTTATACTTAAAGCATCGTTTACCTGCTCCATAAGTTTATCATCCAGGTGCCCGATTTTCTCTCTCAGCCTCTTTTTATCAATAGTCCTAATTTGCTCAAGCAATATTACCGAATCTTTTTGTATACCATATTCCTGTGCATTAATTTCAACATGCGTAGGAAGCTTGGCTTTATTAATTTGTGAAGTTATTGCTGATACAATAACCGTTGGGCTGAATTTATTTCCAACATCATTTTGTACAATCAGTACAGGCCTTACTCCACCCTGCTCGGAACCAACGACAGGACTCAGGTCTGCATAGAACATATCTCCTCTTTTTATTACCAATTTCTACTCCAACTCCCCAAGCCTTTGCTCATATTTTAGCTGCAGGTCATTATCCGCATCAAACCATATTTCAGATAACCTTATGTTTATCTCAGCCATCTCCTGATAACCTTTTTTCAACCTGTCCCTCACCTCAATCTTCCTTCTTTCCCTTATATATAACTGTATTGTCTTCCGTACAAACTCACTCCTGTTAGTCTTTTCTATAGAAACTATAGAATCAACTTCTTTAAGCAGACTTTCTGGAAGACTGATTAGAATTTTACGTGACTCTGCCAAAATTAACCCCCCCATAAGGAACATATAACCGGCTTAGGTATAAATAGCCAACAAGTATCATCATTCAATTGAAGCCGCTTGTTTTAGTTTATTTAAGTTTATCCTTCACCAGCAAGTTGAACGGCTTTTCCCTACATATTACATTAAATTATTAAAAAAACACTTCTTCTGCTATAATATACTATAATTATATATTCTTCAATATGTACAGGTCAAATTAAATAAATGTTACCGTTTCAACTTAAATTGAATAAAAGCTGCTATAATGATTAATTCACCTACTTATTCCGATTCTAACTTTCCCGATTTTCTAATCTAAATACTGTAATCCCATAATTTTACTTTTCTATACAATCATATAAGGTAATTTAAGACATTATGAATTTCCCCTTCGTGCAAATATACTCTGGGTATCCTCTTACCCATAACACTTATTATCTCATAATTTATTGTTCCTATTAAAGATGCAATTTCTTCAACTTTTATTTCATTGCCTCCTTGTTTTCCAAATAAAACCACCTCATCTCCTACTTTTACTTCTTTCTTCATATTTGTTACATCAATCATGCACTGATCCATGCAAATTGTCCCAACAATAGGTGCCGGATCTCCATTAACCAAAACTTCCGCTTTTCCGCTTAAAAGCCTGGAATATCCATCTGCATAGCCTATAGGTATAGTTGCTATTTTGCTCAAGTGTCGGGTTGTATATGTAAGGCCGTAACTTATTGGTGTACTCGGCTCTACATCTTTAACAAGAATCACATTTGCCTTCAAACTCATTGCCGGCTTCAGGCTTATTTTTTTCTTGTCAACACAATCTGAAGGATAATGCCCATATAATATAATACCCGCCCTTACCATGTCCATATGCATCTCTGGGAAATCTATTATAGCAGCACTATTGGCAACATGCTTCACAGGTATATATACGCCAATTCTTTGAAGCTCTGTACAAATGCTCATAAACCTTTCAAATTGGGTATATGTATAGCTTTTATCTTCTTCATCAGCAGATGCGAAATGGGTAAAAAGGCCTTCTATTATAATTCCCGGGAGCTTGCTTATTTCTACAACATTTTTTATTGCATTATAACCGGGCATAAAACCTACCCTGGTCATACCTGTATCAATTTTTATGTGGATTTTCACTTTACGCCCCATTTTCACTGCCGTATCAGATAAGGCTCTAGCTAGATCATGGCTGAACACTGTCTGTGTTACATTATATTTAATAATTTCCTCAGCCCTTACAGGGTCCGTATAACTCAAAATAAGTATAGGTACATCTATCCCGTGCAAGCGCAGCTGTATTGCTTCGTCCAGCATTGATACCGCAAGATGCGACACACCATTATCCAGCAGTGTATTAACAACCTCTATAGCGCCATGTCCATATGCATCAGCTTTTACTACACCTAGTATATCAGCTCTGCTATTTACAATTCTCCTTATCTCTCTTACATTATGTGCAATATTATCAAGATTTATTTCAGCCCATGCTCTATTTAATTTATATTCCATAATTAATTCACCTGTTTTATTAGTTAATTTCTACTATATATATAACGCAAAAATGATTCTACAAAGAACAAATTGGATTTTTGCGTATTCGCTAAGGTAACATAAGCACACAAAAATTTTATATGCATTTTCTTTTGTGCGTTATCTATAGCTAATTTGGTTCATCACATAAGGGATTTCCTCAACAAGATCTCCTGCAATAAGCCCATGCTCCCCAATTCTTCCGGCTACCCAGTCACCTGCAGTGCCATGTATAAAGACTCCTACAACTGCAGCATCCTCAGGTTTCAGCTTCTGAGCCATCAACCCGGCAATTAATCCTGTCAGTACATCTCCTGTGCCTGCAGTTGCCATTCCCGGGTTTCCGCAGGTATTAATGAAAATTCTCCCGTCAGGTAATGCTACCACCGTATGCCAGCCTTTAAGAACGGTTATTACATTCCATCTCAGTGCAAAATCTCCTGCAGCTTTAATCCTGTCTCTTTGAACTTCTGCAATACTTGTCCCCATAAGTCTTGCCATTTCTCCGGGGTGGGGTGTGATAACAGCCGGAGCTCGCAATTTACCTAATATCGAAACATCTTTAGCCACAGCGTTTAATGCATCAGCATCCAATACTAAAGGTATATACGAGTTTTCTATAAGCCAGCTGACAATTCTAAAAATATCTTCATTTACCGATAGCCCTGGACCTACGGCAATAACATCCTTTCCTTCAATATATCTCTCAAATGTATTAATGATCCCTGACGAAATATATCCTTTCCCCAGATCATCCATAGAAACAGTTATTGCTTCCTTTACAACTGTATTATAAATGTAAGCAAGGCTTGAGGGTACACCAAGGTATACAAGGCCTGCGCCCGCCCTGAGAGCAGCCCCTGCAGCAAGGCAGCCTGCTCCTGTCATGCCGGTTGAACCGGTAATAATCAATGTCCTGCCATAATCGCCCTTATTAGATTGGTTAGTCCTTTTGGGGATTATTGGTAAAGCAATATCTTTATCAATTACATGTGTTTTTATATCTATACTCTCAATGACAGCCTTTGGTATACCTATATCTGCAATAACAATTTCTCCTGTATATTCACAGCCCGGGTGGGTAATAAGACCTATTTTAGGCAACCCAAAACTTATTGTCTTGTCAGCCTTAATACAAGTACCCATTATTTCGCCTGAGCTGCCATTTATTCCTGAAGGGATGTCTATGGATATGACAGCCTTTCCTGAACTGTTTACAGTACTTATTATATGTTTGGCAATACCTGTTATTTCGCCCCTCAAACCGGTGCCAAAAATACCATCTATTACAATATCTGTATAATTAAGTGATAATGTCAAGTTCTTTATAATAAGTTTATGCGTTTCCTTAAATTCCTGTGTTTCCGGCTTATCTAATTCAACAGGTTTTAGCCCCATCTTGTTTAGAATACCCAGGTTAACTGCTGCATCCCCCTTTATTGAATCTATGCTTCCAATTATATAAATAGTAACAAATGCTCCCCTGTTAAACAAATGTCTTGCGACAGCAAAAGCATCTCCGCCATTATTTCCCTTTCCTGCAAAAATGACAGCTTTCTTTCCTGAAATACATCCTATAGTTTTATCTATTTCTTCTACCACCTTTAAAGCCGCATTTTCCATTAAAATAATACCCGGTATTCCATATTTTTCAATTGCAATTTTATCAATTTCACTCATTTGCTCAGGTTTTACTACTTTCATCAACAAACCTCCTAACCAGGCAAGGGGCACGTTTTGCTATTTAATGAAATATTATCAGTAATTAACGGGTTTTGCAACTGACATCAATCAAAAATTCGGCGTATTTTATATTGTATTTAAGCAAAAACTTATGCTATAATTTATCCTATGCCAATAATATAGGATTTTTGTACTAATTACGTCAATATGAGGGTGTGGTAAGTTGTTAAAACATATAATTTTTGATTTTGATGGTACTGTTGTTGATTCGGCAAGCCTGTATCTGAGACTTTGCAATGATATGGCTGATGAACTGCGTTTACCCTGCAGTTTAAGTATTAGCGAATTGAGGGAATTGTCAGGAATGACAATTAAACAAAGATGTAAAAAATTAAATATACCTTTATATAAGCTTCCTGTTATGAATATAATGGTGCAGGAAAAATTGAAAAATCATATTCATGAGCTTGAATGGATTGATGGTATTGAAGATGCAATCCTTAAGCTTAAGAAAATGGGTTTTAGGCTTACAATAATTTCCTCAAATTCTGTCAGCAATATCAGCCGCTTTTTTAAAAATAAAAATTTCGACGTTTTTGATGAAATCTACTCTTCCAAAGGTATTTTTGATAAACATCATGCAATTAAAAAGCTAATCAAAAAGCTTGATATAAAAAGAAGTGAAGCTGTTTATATAGGTGATGAGTTCAGAGATATTAAAGCCTGCAAAAAGGCCAGGGTAAGTATAATATCTGTTACCTGGGGCTTCGATTCCAGGGGGCTTCTGGAGAAGGGCAAGCCTGATTTTATTGCTGCTACTCCTGATGAAATGGTAAATATTATTTGCAATATGTCAGATTGCCAAAAAAATATGTGAATATAGCATATGGTGCTAAGTATAAAGGGGAATATTTAATTTATAAGAAGAAAATATTTAATAAATGTACCCGTATGAAGGTGGATGTTTGATAATAATGGGAAACGTAAAAGATAGCATGAAAGACAGTGTAGATACCTCTGTAAATACATACAATGTTAAAGGCAACATGACAAAGGATACTCTATTATACCTTCCTGCCAAAGCAATTGAGGGTATTATTGGTATTGCTACCCTATATCTTTTCACAAGATTTTTCAAACCTGAGGAATATGGTGACTACAACCTGGCTGTTGCTACTGTAAATATAACCGCCCTTTTCCTATTTGGCTGGCTTTTTCAGGCTGCATATAGGTATGTTAATAATTTTTCCGGTAAAAGAAAGATTTCCGTATTTTACTCAACTATATTTTCCGTCTGGACAGTTATTAGTATATCCACAACTGTAATTGGACTTATTCTTCTTCTGATTCTTAGAAATCGGTTTGATAGCTACACTGTTAAATTTATACTATTCAGCATACTTATGTTTTTCACATATAGTATCACTCAGATCCTTTTCGCATTATTAAGCGCAGCACGGATAATTAAGTTGAACTTAATACTTTCCATATTATCAGCAGCGCTTAAATTAGCACTCACAACGCTTTATGTGAAAGTTCTTGACGCCGGTATTATTAGTACAGTTGTAAGCATCGTACTTGTAGATGCAGGAGTTATAGGTATTATAGTTTTCAGGCTTAAAATATACAGATATATAAGCCGTCATCTTTTTTCCCGTAAAGTAATGAAAAAATTTATACAGTATGGTATTCCGCTTGTAGGCGTAAGTCTTTCCTTAAGTCTTCTCAGCCATTCAGACAGATACATTATTAAATTTTTTCTAGGCTCTGAGGAAGTAGGCATTTATACCGCCAACTATTCAATAGCTTCTTCAGTTTTCAGCATGTTATTGCTGGCTATAATGAGAGGAGTATATCCTACAATTCTCAAAACATGGAAGCAAAACAATATCAGCCTTACCGAGGAGCTGCTATCAAATGCTGTACGTTTTTTCCTAATAATAACTGTCCCTGCTGTTGTAGGTATCAGTATTCTTTCACCTGTTATATCCAGAATTCTCGATCCTCTATATATTAGTGGCAGCAGTGTTATTATTTATGTTTCCATCGGGATGTTTTTTCTTGGCCTCACTGAGTATAATAATAAGGCTTGGGAACTTACATCCAGTACAGGAGTAATTTTTAGGAACAGTTTGCTGTGCTGCCTTTTCAATATAATTTCAAATATTATATTAATACCTGTTGCCGGCTATAAAGCAGCAGCGGTAAACACTGCACTGTCCTATATTTTTTATTTTCTGCTTTCCTTTTTCGGCAGCAGAAAGATATTGAAATGGCATCTCTCCACAACTAATTATTTAAGAATATTTGGTTCTGCAGCTTTAATGGGTTTGATTATTTATACTACAACCAAAGTATTATCTGTAAATATTCCAATGCTAATTGTACTGGTGCCGGCAGGTATGGTTGTATATGGTGCAGGTCTTTACCTTACCGGAGAAATTAAGCCTGAAGTAAGGCAGCTGGTGGCAAAGGTAAAAAAATGAGTCGTTAAGAGTCAATTCCCCTATAAAAATACTCCTGATCATCCAAATCCCAATCGGTTATACCTCTCAATTCCTGAATAAACTCACTTTGCTCTTTTTCGTCCAAGTATGGGTTTTGCATGGCTTTACCTGCAAGCATAAGCGAAGCCGGAACCCTATGGCTAATGCGGGTACAGGGTTCATCATTTTCATGTCCCTTCCATTCCCTGCCTCCAAATACCCGATAATCAAACATATAACCTTTTTTTCCTCTATCTGCAGCCATCCTGCACCATTTAAACACTGATGAAACCCTTTCCTCTATAGATTTTTGAGGCTTTTTCCCTTCAGGGAAAAGCAGAATTCTACCCAGCTTTGCAAAATGCTCAAAACGTGGTTCTGCTTCCAGCCAGTCAAACAGAGTCTCATCATTATCCATACCCCAGGCAAAAATGTGATGAATTTCCTTTCTCAGAGCTTTTAGTTCTTTTGCCCATTTCTGCTTATCTTCTCCGCTTTCATTCATATTTAAGTATGGTATTACCTCAGCTTCAGGTTTAATTTTATGTATTTCATCTGCCAAAAAGTTAAGTACATGCACATCCCATTTATATGGAAGCAATTTCTGACATCTGGGACATATGCAATTCCTGGAAATTTCTCTTGCCGGTTCGATGAAAATCCCGTCTATATCCGGTTCCAGCCTCTTTGGAAGAAGGCTGACCATCCACTGTCTTGCTTCATCTTCAAAAGGACATACACTCATCTTCGGGCCCCATTTAGTATCTCTTAGCAGATGCTCAGGTGCATTTGGCTCTGTCATAGTATATTCAGGTCCGCCTCCGCAAAAGCCATAGAATCCTCTTGCCAGTTTAATCCCCAAAGAGTGTGCATATTTTGAAGCATCAACCCATGACTTATCAAATCCATTGGCATTGGTCCAGAAGACCACAAGCCAGTTTATGCCGGCTTGGCTTAAATGATCAAGATAATTGTAGTTTACAGAAATATCTTTTGGGTCATCAGAAAATCCTTTACGGTTGAAAATATTCCAGCCACATTCATATACAGCTCTCATATCAAAAAAAGATTTGTGCATGTATGTTAATTCCTCCGGTACTATTGATAATATTGATACAACACATATAATAGTGATAGTATATCAATATCGCAGCTAAACTGCAAATATAAGCAAAAATGGGGGGTGCATATAACTTAAGTGAACAAAATATTGGTAAGGAGCATAAGTGAATCTGCTGTAGCTGGGCAGGGAACTCTTCTCTCAAGCAACAGATATTCCTTTTATGTTAAAGAGTTTCCCTGTATATTAGTTGCATGCGATTACATAAATAGCAATTTAATATTAATAATCCAAGCGAGGAGATGTAAATATGAAGATTAAGAACCCTTATTTCAAGATTTTACCCAAGGTTGTTGAAGCTAACAAAGAAACAACCATAACTATTCTTCCTTTGTTTGAACATGTTGCATTTAAGCAGGATTCAGAGTACGAAATTCTTTATTACCCTCTGGATAAACCTGTTCAACATGACAATAGTAACGAAAGTTATGGAAAAAAAGCCGTACCGGAAAATGGGACAATCAAATTTACCAGAGTCTTTGAAGGTGAACAGGAACACATATTGATTCTTAATGAGATTAATAGTCGAGGTAAAAAAATTATTGATGAATTTAGAATTTATTCTTTAGAAAATGATCTGTATGAAAGATACCCTTACAAAGGTGATTTACATATGCACAGCAACCGTTCAGATGGAGTTGAATCTCCTGCATATGTAGCAGCTTCATGCAGAAAAATCGGCCTGGATTTTATGGCTTTGACTGATCATCACCGCTATTACCCTTCAATTGAAGCCCAAGAGGCTTTCAACGACATAGATCTTGACTTTAAGATATTCAGGGGAGAAGAAGTGCATCCTCCCAAAAACCCATTACATACAGTAAATTTTGGTGGAAGTTTTAGTATAAACGAGCTTTTTGAGAATACCGAAAAATATTACAGTGAAATAGATGAGTTAGCAGATAAGCTTGGTAATATCCCTGATTATGTGGATAAATATGAGTATGTGTCATCTGTATGGGTTTGTAACAAAATTCGTGAAGCAGGCGGACTTTCTATATTTTGTCACCCATATTGGATTTACTTACACGAGAAATGCAAACAGGCATACTATATCTCCTCAGGATTAATATCACACATGTTTG
>OFEK01000679.1_pt1 | contig 31114 bp, 27 predicted proteins | sample 1521131 | NCBI WGS metagenome assembly OFEK01 (sample SAMN05720209, study PRJEB24109) | activated sludge metagenome | isolation source: Anaerobic digester | place: China | collected 2015-12-16
CAATTCCTTTCAATCAACTACAAGTCTATAAACAATCACAAATCAGTATATGAAACACGAATCCCAGCTTCAACTCCTTTCAATGACACATAAGTCTATAAACGGGATAGATATCGGTGGTTTCAAAATGTATTTCATGCTTCAATTCCTTTCAATAAAACATAAGTCTATAAACATTTCAGGGAAGGTCTTGAGGAAGTATCTCCTGAACTACTTCAATTCCTTTCGAACAACTATAAGTCCATAAACGATTACCAGCAAGGTGAAACATTCGAAATTTCATTTACGCTTCAATTCCTTTCAATCAACTATCAGTCTATAAACCATATATGAATCCAAGATGCAAGAAACTCACCGCGGCTTCAATTCCTTTCAATAAAACATAAGTCTATAAACCAAAGCGCAACTGAAAGTGTTTTTTATTCAGTTAGTACTTCAATTCCTTTCAGACAACTATAAGTCTATAAACAAACACAATCGATCTTCAAAAACCGGTTAAATTACAAAAACTTCAATTCCTTTCAATCAACTATAAGTCTTTAAACGAGATACGCGCCAATACCGTATGGGCCGTGGAACTTCTTCAATTTCTTTCAATGACACATCCCGATAAATCGCTTCGCTCATTTCCGGGACAGGTAAGTCTATAAACAACGACAGTAAATTGTTTAATAGAAAATTAAAGTGCAACAACTTTCGCAGTTAAGTTCCGAAGGGACTTAACGAAGATCCCGCCATCGGCGGGACAATTCCTTTCAATCAACTACAAGTCTATAAACGATAAAAAATTGCTGTATATAATCATATATCTAATACTTCAATTCCTTTCAACAACACCAAGTCAATAAACCGTTCCAGAAATAGAGTTTTTAGAAAACCTCGGAATCAATAGGTTTCAATTCCTTTCAACAACACCAAGTCAATAAACTGCAAGGATAATTAAGTGTCCGAACTATAAACCAAAGTAGTTTCAATTCCTTTCAACAACTATAAGTCAATGAACTATTGACGATTTTGAGGACACAACGATTGTCGGAGTTGAGCTTCAATTCCTTTCATCCTGATATTTCGCCACACATACTTCTTGGTCAGGCAATACCGTCTTCACATTGTCACGGTAGTCACTCAATATTTCAAAAAACAAAAAGATGAAGAAAGAATATGTAATTATAAGATTTCATACTTGCCAAGTCCGAACGTTGAGTACTTGCCCGCATGAAGAACTTCTCCGAGAGATATTATATGTAGAAAAGGTTCGAGGTTTCCTTCGAACTTAACATCGCCAATAAAACCGCCATATTTCATAACTTCTTTTTTAGCCCCTTCCTTGTTTGTTCTTGTATACCGTTCAAGATCCTGCCATTGAAGGTTGGAGTAAGCCAATTTAACTTTGCGTGCTTCGGTCTCGAGATCTTTATGAGAATACGATTTCGTTGTGCCGTTCGAACAATAAATTTCCTGCAGACTAAAAAGACGGCCGTATAAACGGATTATGAATGTTAAGAATCCATGCGGCTCTTTAAGGAAGACCCTTTCGTGGTTAATTTCCATACGTGTAGGAACAAGGAAATTGATTCTGAGTTTATTCGAGGATTTTATCGGCGCCAAGTCTGTTATTCTTTTATGCCTGAAATTTGTGGAAAGGTATTTGGTCTCGTGCGAGTAGATGGAGCGTCCTTCGCATTTAATTGTAGAGATGAAAAACTTGCCTCTTTTTTTATCGACAGTTTTTCCGATACCGAATTTTTCGCCGAGCCGTTCAAAAACTATTATGAAGTAAGGAAGGTATTCTATTGCCCATCCTATCAATATAAGGTTAAAGGTAAACTGCTCCCCTTTAATATATTTTCTTTGATTTGTAAAAGGCGGTTCAATAACAAATGGATGCGGAGCTGTAACTGCGATGTTTAATTTATTGGATGTTTCTTCGTCAATGTTAGAGTTGAATATTTTATGGTAACTGCAGTTCTTATTTACGATACACTTAAAACATTCCTTTTCTTTGGGATTGATACAGACAAGTCGTTTAAAAGACATACCGAATCCGCCCCGAAATGTAGAGCCCTTAAATTCCGAGATGAAAATATCTTCAGTTACTTCTGCGGTAAATTGAAATACTGAGAAGTAGAGTTTATCGAGCGGGTCTATATTTAGTTCTTCGGTCTGCATTTGTCACCCGGAATCTAATATTATTTGATAGGTTGAGTAATCGGTTTTTCATCGAGTATGAATTTAATGACCACTCCTGATATTAACGCTAACGGAAAGAAAAAGAGGAGCAGAACCGGATCTATGATGCCGATAAGACCTGTATGGAATCGATGGCTTAACATTTTGAAACCTTCTGTACCAAATGCGGATTCGATATTTCTTAAATAGACTATGAAAAATGTATCAATTATCAGCAAACCAATAAAGAAAGAGGACCAGACTGCTTTTCTAAAAAAATTAAATGAACGAATATTTATTCTACTACTAAAGAAGAAATTTATTTTTGATTTAAGATTTTGCTTATTAACGTCAACTTCCTGTGAGTCTGAATCTCCAATCGATTTTCGGACTTCATAGCGTATGTAAAGAAATACAATTAATAGTAAAAGGCTGTTCGCTAAAATAATTGTGAAAATATTATTTGAAGCGAAAGAAAGAATTGCCATACTCCAATAGGAACTACCTCCCAGAGCAGCTAAGTAACCTAATAATATACCAATTAACAATCTTGGCGAAATCAAATACCGGTTTAAAGGATTTTTTTTAGATTTATATAAGTATATACCCATTAGTATTATAAACAAACCTTCAAAGAACACTTCAGGAGTATTGTAAACACATTTAATTATTTGATCTTTTCCTTTAAGACTAAAAGTAAAACTGCCGCTATTAAAAGCTTTAGGGAACAGGGTGAAATCAAAAATTGCCAATATTTTTTTATTATCCCAGAGAATCATTAAAGTCGGTATGATACTAAGTAAAAAATTAGCTGGAACTGTAGGATTTGAAGCAAGTTCCTTTAGAGTTTCTGTAAGTTTGCCAAGTTTAGATTTATCATTGTCTGTTTTTGCTGGTTTTGAAGCCCCATTTTTTTCTGTTTGCAGTTGCGCTTTCAGTTTTCGGATGCTATCAAAGTCGTATCTTAGAAGAAACCAATTGCGGATTAAGTAATTAATAATTTTGTAGCCAAGCTGATTCGGTTTGATATTATTCGTGAGATAGGGATGCAATCGGGTTTTATCCTGATCTTGCCAGATTATACTGTTAATCCAATCTTCACGGTCTATACCAAGTCTTTCAAAGAAGAAAGGATGCTCTATAGAATATTTTATACAACTTAAAAAATCATCAAAGTTTCTTTCTTCTTCTTTTTTAAGCAATAGTGTCTCAGCCAGATATATTAATTCTACCTCTTCAATTTTATATGCCGTATTAATTTTATTATTCTTTAATTCTTCAAGGTATTCTCCATAGCCACTATATAGAAGCTCTATTTCATTTGGCTCAAGCTTTTCTTCAATAGTAATAAAATAAATATATGGGAATAACTCAGGACTTTGACTTAAGAGTTGTTTTAAAAAGGACTTATCAATACTAGTACGGTATATAAAATGTTTATTAGAAAAAAACACTTTCCCATTTTCAATTTTGAATTCATAATCAAAGCATTCTTTGAATGTTTTCATTTAGCTTCATTTTTGTATGGGTAAGGTTTATAACCTTCTTCACTGTTCTGAGAGTTTATCTGTAATAAGTTTAACTTTACTAACTGATCCGCAAGTGTTTTGTAGTTCTCATTGAGGTCTTTTTTACTTATCCATTGACCTGATTGAATATTTGAAAATATTTTTGAAATTCTACTCACGAACTCGGTTATCGGATTTTTTTGCAGTTTGATGTCTTCTGTTCCAGGAACGGGATTGTTGCCATCATAATCACCAAAATCAACATACAAAGCGTCTGTGCCCGTCATAGACGCAGCTATGAAAGCACCGCTTACCATTGTTTTCTTACCACCTGTAATATCTATTGCAATAGGTCCATTTATTTTTTCATTGTTTACAATATCAAGAATTTTTTTATATGTATCATCAGGGTCTGATGAATTTATTAAGTATTTACAGTCAATGTTATGCCAAGAATCACATCCAGCAAATTTTACTTCATTCGCAATTTCACCCAAGGTATAAAACTTTTTTGTCCATTTCATAATTGTAGAACAATTTTGCTTTGTTTCATTTGAAAAAAGGAGATAAACTTTATTAGGTTTAAGTATGCTGATTGATAATACTAGAGGTTGTACAGAGAAACCCACTAATAAAATTAGAGTATTATAATATTCTGATTTTATTTCTTCTGTTAATCTCACATTTAATTGTAAGTATGATTTATAAAAAAGACTATCTCGGGAAAGATCTTCACCATCGGTTTTATTGGTAAAGTAATAATTGTATTTCTCATCATCCCCAATTAATTTTTTATAAATATTTATTTGATCTTGTTCAATTAGATTTTGTCCAATCATTTTATGCCTCGCTAAAATGTAACCAGCCCAAGGGAGAGACAGGCACATCATTTTCAAATATTAATCGGCGTGATTTAGTTGCTATAAGTTCTTTCCTATCATCAAAAATTATATTGCGCAATTTCTTTTGTATTTTTTCATCAAAACGTAAAAACATTGTAGTTGCGTGCAAACCAGTTCCCCAGCCGATTCTAATAACATTGTCTTGTGTGCTGTTATAATAAATTCTAATTAATTCGCAGTTCAACACTCTATCATCAATTTTATCATAAAATGTTTTTTCAAAAGCCCACACATCCTTATAAAAGTCATTAACTACTTTCAACAATCCAGTAATACCCTTAAAGTCTATGTAGGGATTGTTTCTTTTCAGAGATTTAAATATCTGTTCATCAATAATTATTTCAAAATGAGAGGTCCCCTCAAATACTTCGATGGTCTCTTTTGTATCATTATTCCGGTCATCGATTTTTATTGATAGAGAATAACTTTCACCTTCAGTTTTGATTAAATCATAATCTATTATTGAGTCCTTTTCATATTCTTTAATAATAACAGATTTCCCTTCGTTTTTAATTAATAGATCTATTTTATCATTCAACATATTTTTTGATACGGAGAATATTTTATCCTTAAAACAAATAGTTGGCTTTCCAAGCATTAATCTAATCTCGCCGATAGATTCTCCCTGTTGCATGGTATTAATTGAAGAAAAAGATTTATTAGCTGTTGTAACAAAAACATCCTTTTTTTGAAGTCTATCTAAAAAACGCGAGTCTTTTACTTTTATGCATCTTAAAAAATCTTTTTTAGCATCGGGCCTGTTTGATTGAAATACTAACAATTCTAACTCTTTCAAAAAATCCTTTTTTAATCTTTGTTTCTCTTTTTCATTATTAGCTGACTCAAGTTTTTTATCCAAATTAACAAGATGCTGATTAATATCATTAATAATTTGCGTCGCTTCATTACTTACGCCATTAACCTTGTAATATTTAAGTGCATGATATAATAGTGCCGTTCTAATTGCTCCTTTAATCGCAGAACCCGGAATGTAAGGTCTCCCCTTTCCATCTTTTATAAACTCATTTCTTGATGTTAAGTGTACAATTGAAGAAAATGCTCCACATTCTATTAACTGTTTTTCATTTGTCCTATTATTTGCATGATTATAAATATTATTATCGCTCAAAAATTTCTCATTATCGAATTCTTTGATTTTATTCTCTTTAATTGCTTTTTCAATCAAAATGTTATAGTTTTTTAATAACCTGTCGCCATCAGGGAATTTATCCAATAAAAAACCGAATAATCTTCCAAGATCCAATGTGTAAGCTGTTGAATCATCCCTCCTGATAAATCCCTGGCCGTAATTAAACTCTTTCCCTTTAATATGGATGGGAGAGAGAGTTTTAATCGATATGATTTTTGTCTCTATCATTCTAAGTTAATGTACGGTAGATAAAATGGGATTCCATACCTCCATACTTTATGATCAGTAAAAGCTTCTGGAGTGACATCAACCAGCTTCCCTTTAATTTCTTTTTTAAGAATTGAACCTTCACTAAACATGTAACATGTCTTTCTTTTAAGCTGCATATAAGAAGATGTTGAAAAAATCCATCCTCTTCTTGGTATCAAATTATAATTAACCAGATCACTTTCCGTTATTTCTTCCGGGAATAATGTAGAGAATAAATATCTGGTATTGCCATTGAATTCAAGTATCTCCTTTAACAAAACACGTCCGGAATTCTTTTCAACATTAAATTTTGGATTAATCTTTGTTACTTCTTCGATATTCTCTCTGTCAATACAAAACCAATCCTCATCGTCTAAGTTAAAATTACCTGAGCCAATAGTTTTTCGTCCGCCTATTCCATATTTACCAAGTAATTTAAGACATTCAACAAATTCTAAAATGGGGAATTGTGCTTCATTTAACTCTACCAGGATGAAAGGTTTTACATTTTTCTTATAAAATGCTTCACTTGAAGAATAAATATTTGTTGATGCTGTAATTACATCTGTTTGAATCTGATCCCTTGTTTGCTCGACCCAAAAATCATCTTTTTCATTTTCAAAGATATTCTCAAGGTCAAGCTGAAAACTTTTTATTATATCCAGATATCTTTCAAGAGATATGTAATGTAAATTTTTGAAATTTTTCCAATAGATATGATTATTTCTCGGTATAAGTCCTGATGGGATATAGAATGGTTTAGGAAGAAAATATCTGTAGGTATCAATATGTTTTACAAATCCAAAAGAAGATACTTTAAATGGTAATTCCTTTTGTTCCGGATTTGATTCAATAAAAGAATTTAACCAATCATAATGATATTTGTGTCTTGAGGAAATAAGTACATTGATGAGACCGCTAAATATAGTATCACTGTGAGCAAAACCCTGGATATCTTCAATACCGTAACCGGCGTAATCTGATCCAATATGAATCGAGGATTTGAAATTCAATTCAAATAAGTATTTCATTTATTCAGCTTGGATTTATTATTAGGTTAATATTTGAGAAATCATTCTGCCTTAATATTTCTAAATCAGAACTTAATTCATTTTCAATCACTGGTAGTAATGGATAGTCACCTCCTCCAATTTTATAGTACTTACACTTATCCTTATCCAATGTAAATTCAACTTTCCCTGATCCCCTTGAGATATTTCCACCCAAACTATCTCTCTGGATTAATGCTAAAACTTCAAAAATGTTTTTAATGTCATGCTTAACATAAGCTAATTCAGCACTACCAATTATATTGGGGCTGTCTGGCTTGCAGAAAACTCTGTATATAATCTCAAATGAAAATTTTGCCCCTTCAGGAACTCGTTCAATAGTTCTTGGATTTGCTTCAGCTGTTATCCTATTTATTGCAGTTTCTGTCTTTGCCTCGAACATATAGATCTCATCCATCATTAAATAATCATTATCACTTAAATAACAATCCCTAACCAAAATTCTAGCCGGATAGTTTTTACCTCCGTTATCACCAGTTGATCCATAAACTCTGCAAACCGGACATTTAATTGCGCCTAAATGATCATTGGGATTATAAGAGTACTCAATATCATCACAAACGTGTTGAACTATTTTCTGATTTCTATCACTCCTATTATATCTGAATCCCTTTAACGAAGCCATCGTTGACTTTTCTATGATGCTTCGCATTTTCCCCTTTAATGAACTGCCAGGTATATATGGAGCCCCGGTAATTGGATGCTTAATAACAGGCGAATCAATTCCTCCAATTTCAATTGACTCTTTGGGTGCGCCAATATGCAATCCTTCTTTGGTTGTAATTGTACCTGCAATTACAAAGTTTCCAAACAATCCTATATTAAGTGCCATGACTATATCTCCAAATTTTATTTTTCATAAGGTTTATGGAATGCAACGATTGATTCAAAGAAATTAGCAAAGGTTTTGAAATCATCTATATCATTAATACTCATAATCATTTTACTGCATATTTCTGAGAGTTCTTTTAATTTAGGTTCTTTTGCCCGTGCATTTTCCAGTTGCGGTCTTAACATTATAATTTTAATTTTTTCTTTTTCTGAAAAAGATTCATTTCTCTCAACATTTATTTTAACACTCTTAATAGCGTTAAAAAATCTTCTCAATTGATGACTTTTTACCTTCGCTCTATTATTGTCAACAAGATATTCTTTTACAAAATTATACGCGAGATCTACAACATATTCCATTTTCAATTTGGAAAGCTTTTTGGCATCATTTAATTGTTTCTCAAAGTCTGTTATCAAACTCATTTTACTCTCCTTTATCTCTTAGTAAAAGTTCAATCCAGGTGAGAGGGATAGATAAAGTTTTTATTCCCTCATTTGAATTAGAAGTCAATGGCATTTGGACCAACATATCTCTTAAATCTCTAAGATTTCCCTGTAATATCGGTTGTCTGTTAAGTTTATTAATTCTTTCGTCAAATAAACGAAGCAAGTCCGGTACATACATTATATTTCTGGTCCACCATACTTCAAGAACACCAAACAATTTTCTTAAAAATGCCCTGGATATGTCGTGCAGTTTTAATTTATTATTTTCAATTGTGCACATCTCCTTAAATTTTGATACAATTTCTAACGTTTGCTGGTCACTCCACTCTAAGCAATAATTTAACTTATCCCTATAATCATTCTTTCCGTCTCTAATATTAGCGTTCGCGATTTTTAATAAAGTTTCATTTGTCCCCTTTTTTCGGGTACTATAGAAAAGAGCATATTTATTTTTAGTCGGCGATGGATCAAGATATTTCTTAAATATTTTACTTTCGCTGAGAGCTTCTACACTTTGCTTAGCCATCTGGTAAAGAGGAAAGTTTGGTTTATGTAATGTTAAACCGGCTGAAATTCCAAGTCCGCTGAATGCTCTGAAACATCTTTGAATATCATAAGCAAGCTCTACGGTTTCATCCCACGCGCCAACTATAAACAGATCATCTCCGCCGGAATAAACAATACTTACTTTTCGCCCTTTCGAATAATTCTTAGAAGTTATATCTGTTGGATAACCTACCGATCCTAAATTACCTGCACATATTAATGGTAAATAAACTTTAAAGTATATATTTAACATCTTTGATAAATTTGAGAGTGTGACAAGATTGAAAACCGTTAAATCTTCAGCCAATATCCTGCCCATATCATCAACGTCCATGCGTAAACAAGCAATTAAAGCGGCACCCCGCGAGCAATTTGCCAACGCATTAAATGAAGCTGTGTGAAATTTTTCTACATTTATATTTTCGTGTCTTTCAATTTCGTGGATTGTATCGGGTAAATTTTCATACTTTGTTGCATAGTTGGCATAATAAAAGGGTAGTATACCTTCATCGGAGCTATTTATAGCCCACACGCATTCTGCTGATTTAACAAGTTCAACCTCATAGTAAACAAATCCTGATTTCAACAAAGGAGTTTCAGACCTAACGGGAAGTGAAGGAAAAGCCAAATATCCTTCATTTTCTATTTTTGGTTTGTCTTTTACTCTGCTTATGTACTTGGCTTTTGTAAGCCGGTCACCTAGCTTAAGAAGCTGATAGCATAATTCATGTATAATCAGATTTTCTGAATTGTCTTCAGCAGCTTCTAACTTTCCAGTATCCTTGATAATATCTCCGGTAAAAGTTCTTAAGGGTTCTTCGGAGAAAACTATATCATCTCTATGACAAATCTGACATTCTTGCTTATTATTGTAAAGTGATGGTTCTACAACAAATTCATCTGAGAAAATCTTGTTCAGTTTCCATGAGAACTTTCTCTTCTTATCGCGTTCCAATTTGTCCGACAGTTCGTTCCAATTTATTCTGAATTTGTTATTATCTGAATTAATGTCGATTTCGGTTTCATCAAGTTCTATTGATTCAATAGCTACATATAATTTCCCTCCGAATTCTTCAAAAGCCCAATTGTTTATTATCTTTTTAATATTGGCAACAACTTCTTTTGATTTATCGACATTAGGAAGTAAAAGACAGAAACCGCCTCCCCCGCTGAAAATTACGTGGTTATTGAATTTTTTATAACTTCCTAAAACATTTGAAATAATTTCATAGCAAATATGCTCGCATAAAAATTCCAACATGAATGAGCGCGCCCTGAGCGACTTTAAAGCACCCTTTGACGAAATAGTAAAAACCGTATCCTGAATCCCCGAAAGATCTCCCGAAACCAAGAGATACGGCTTCTCAATAGTATTTTGACTTTTGCAATATCTTATTGCTTTAGATACTGATTCATATTCGGGAAGTTTTTGTATGTCCACATAGATAGTTTCTTCTACAATATTGGGGTAGGTAATCTCAGTAAAATCTAATTTTTCAAATATCCGTTTATTATATTCATTTTCATAAGGTTTGTTTTTAATCCAGGAAAAAATAGAGGGGAAATTATCAGGATCGTTTAACGAGGTACTTTGTAATTCGGTCATGTATTTAAGTTTTTATTATTAAAAATACAGGAAACCGAGAAAAGTGATTGTAATCTGTCAAAAAAAAAGTTTTAAGTCAAATTAATAGTATCATCTAATAGATCTTTATGAACTGTTTTTTTTAGGGAATGCTCTGTGTCCTAATCATATCAATCGCCCTACCCGCTTATTTCGAAGAATTTATAACTATCATAGGTACACTTTTAATCAATTGATAATTATAGTTGTTGTTCGTGTATGGATACCTACTTGAGATTAGGTTAAGGGCTTGAGTTAGAACTGGATAAGATTTAATATTAATTCTTTGATGTTAAATTAAGTTAGTATAATATGTTTACACCTGGTGCGCTTTTGAGGTGGGGTACATAATCTTATTAAAGGACTGGAGTTAAGTTGGGTATCGCTGTTCTTATCGCGGACGAGTTAGTATTGAAGTGCAGATCACATGTTAAATTGTTTTTTGTCATTTTATTACATGAGGCCAGATAGGAAATCGCATACGGCGGTGGCCATTTCAACTTGAGCGAATGGTTACGGCGCATTTATGTTAATTGGACCAATCCTTTGTTTTTCTTATGCTTTTGTTTTTATGTTTTTGTTCAAAATAAAATGCCACTGTTGCCATTGCAACAAATAAAACACCTAAATCATTGACAAAACCTTGTGGAAGTAAATCTAACATGGCATCTTCAGAAAAAATAAAATATCCTAAAGCTTAATAATGACCGCCATAGCTAAGGCATATCTGAATCAAGCATACAATAATATAATATTAAGGCAGATTCAATTACTTCCCTAAATACTTTAATTGCAAATTCAGAGACTTACTTCCAATATGATTTCTCATTATAGTCTTTGCTAAAATCTGGAATTAGTATCTTCCCAAATATTATGATATTACTTTTTGCACTCTTAAATTAGGTTTTGTGAAATCAATTAAATGCCAGCCAGTATGTATTGAGTCTCCGCTATTCACAATTCGTATATTACCATGTTTGTATGTTTCAGAGATATGCCAATGACCATGCAGTACTACATCAACTTTTTGTTTTTTTATATGCTCAAGAAAAGCATTTAATGACCGAGGCCAGATTCGCATATAATATCCAAATGATTCAGTTTGATATTCAAGAACCTCTTCCAATTTATAAAGATAATGATGCAATAAAACTACTTTTTTCTTACCCCGGAGTGAAGGGTGGGCAAATACTTTTTTTATATCTTTTATTTCAATCCATCCATTGCAGCATATTGGATTATCCGAATAATCAAATGATTCATCTATCCAATCTCTGTCACCCCAAATCATTCTTCCTAAAGATTCAATAACATCAAAGAATGAAACTTGCATAGTTGGATAGACTTTATTAGAATCAATGCAAATGAGAGCAATATCATTTTCCAATAATTTTATAAATGGGAATGGATATTTATTAGGCCCCAAACTTATTATGTTTTCTAATGTATATTTATAATTATGATAAAAGCGATTTATTGAAGAATAATAATTGCCACGTGAATAATTCCGATAATTACTGATAATTCTAAATGCTTTTTTTAATAATTGCGGAAGTTCTTCTAAGCATGTTTCTTCAATTTTTTCCTCCCAATCTTCTTCATTAAACAGTTCGGGGAACATATCGTGATTTCCAGGGATTACCGTTAATTTATCTGAACTGTCTAATCCGTATTTATTAAATAATTCGTTTACCATAGCAAATTCAGCCTCGAGTCCTTTTGAAGATAAATCACCAGTAATGACAACATGATCAACTTTTTTATTTTTTATCGATTTCAAGACATTTTCTATTTTTTTATATGATCCTTTTGTTGAATCACAATGTATGTCAGATATATGCGCTATTTTCATTTCTCCCTCTTTAGATGAATAAGTGCGCTCTACTATGTGTTAAGTTAAAGATTAATAACAACCGTATTGAGTTATTTAATATTAAGATGTTTTTTAAACAATTTCAAACAGCAACTTGCTTTTACTAAACAACTTTAAAACTATACAAATGCTGAACAGTATAAAGCGGTCGGCATGTGAACTGTTTAGCCATGTATGTTAATCGAGCAGATATATTTTCTGATACTTCATTTAAAGCTAGTATATTAATATCCTGACGAACATAATTTTCAGGGTGCCCATTCACTGTTTCTTCATATTCTTCTAATAATTTATTTATAAAATAATGGAGGTCAGAATCTATACGCACATTCATAAAGAAAAAGGTAAATGAGAGACAAATCTATTAGTTCCTATTACTGCAGGTATTCTGAAAATATCAGGATGAAATTCAGAATAATGATAGTTTAAAAGAATTTTTTTAGACCTTCTAGGATAGCACTAATGAAAATATAATGTATCCCAATGTATGCCCGAATAGCAAAAGCATTCATAAATATCAATACCCCATTCTATGAATTGATTTATTTTATTACCAATTCTATGCAAACATAAAGGTTGATGACATTTGCATCACAATCGATGTAAATATTTGAACTCACCTATACGCCATTAACAGAAATTGGATTATTAATAGATTTACCGAAATTGCCACAAATATTTTTCAAAATATTACAATCATCTTAAAATTGGAAATTAACACAAACATTTTGCACCATTTGTAAAAACTCAATCTTTTGTTCGTCAAATGGTTCATCGATAAATTTCTTATTGGAAATAATTTCATAATAACCTCATATTAAATGATTTGCTCATCTTATTTTTGACTCATTAGATTACAAATAATTTCATTGTAAAATTCATCGCCAATATTCTACTTGAAGGTTGTGTCTACATATTTATTAAAACAAACAATATCCTAAAAGAATAAATACATAATAAGAGTATGACACCTCCATTTGGTATTTAATTCTAAATACCGAACGAAAAACATAAACTATAAAATTGCTTTTAAATCAGACTGTTGCAGCGTTCGATCTTTGGTAGCTGATAATGCTGTATTAATTTCTTGGTTCGGGTCTTCTTCTTTTATTGTAAATTGAGAGAAATTCTTTTCGTTTTTCTTTACTCATCGCTATTATAATATACTTATTTCTATATGGTGTTCCAGTTAGTCCTGTTTCTCTAAGTGGTTCGACTACAGTTTCAATAAAGTATGCTTTCCTTGCCCATTTTTTATTTTTTACAGAATTATTAAGCACCATATGATCTTTATTCTGAATACCTGATAGTTTTCTACGAAATTTAAGCTCAATTATAAAATATAATTTACCTCTACGAATCAATGCAATATCTGGCTGAGCTCCTTTACCTTTACACTTCAGATCACGAAGAAAAGGTTCATTTAGTATTTCCCAACTTAAATCCCCAAAAAGAAATTGGCGAAGATGATAATAACAACTAGCGTGTAAATCCCTTTCTCTAAATATTCTAAATGGATAGTTATTGAAATCAGAAAATATTTTTTCCCTTAATTCCTTTCTAATAAATCTTGAGACTTTGTTTGGTTTAATTGTTTCCACAGATTATTCTATCATTTTATAAAGATTACTGCTTAACGTTGTTGTGGATAAGGTGCAGCCCAAAACGAAAATGCCGAATAAAGCACAACTACCAATGATTTATTATATTGTGCTTATTTTTCTATGCAAGCAAAGTTTATAATTTACTCAATTAGAACGAAGATCTTAAACAATAAACTTTGTACGGAAATGCTAATCCGAAAATATTTGTAATTCTATATGCAAAAAGGCAGACAGCTTGAGACACGGGTTAACACTTTAAGAATTTCTAATTTTCCAATCTTTATATGCGTGCAGATCGGCCTCTACCATTGACAAGCAAGTACCTAAAACTAGAGCATCATCAATATATCCAACAATAGGAATGAAATCGGGAATCAAATCTATGGGACTTAAAATATATAGTAGTGCCACAACAATAGCTGCAATAGTCATCCAAGGAACTTCTGCATATTCACCACTAATATAGTCTGTGATTATTGAGAAAAGAAGTTTGAGGTCAGCGACAAATCTACCGAGTGGCCCGTTACCTTTGAACTTGTCTTCTATCTCTTTTTGCTTATCAAGTACTTTTTTAAGGTCATTTTCGGTTACATTTTTTGCACCTTTCTTCAATATGTCCTTTGCTTGTTTCTTTGTTGCCTTGGCCATTTTTATCTCCTTTTTGATTTGACTGCTAACTATCAGTTATCATATGAGCGGATGTTCTGTCTTAAGGTAAATAGCCCGCTTCACTTATTTTGTTCTTCTTTAAAGTAATAGTTACAATGCGGGTTATTGTGCTATTTATATTTAATTTTATTTTCAAAGGATGATCCGGGCGCGGTAAAGGAATTAAGCTCATACAACTTAATCCGATATTTATTTGAAGGTATAGAGAAATTAACAGATTGAATTTAAATCTGCAAGCATAAAGTAATTTACAAAACACATAGAATCTAATTTTGAAAGGTTGTTAATAAATTAATTGCACTTTGTGCTTCCTTCGAAGCTTCCACTATTATCTTTTGTTCGCTCTTCATTAAACTTATCCATCCTTGAATGTAGCTCGTCTGATTGTCTATTATCTTATTCGAGATACCACATAATGAGCAGAGAAATGCCGAACCAATCTCAGCTATTAGCTCTTCGTAAGTGTATTCTTTAGTGCCGTATCTTCCTGAAGTTCTGTTAAGCCTTGAAGGATGTCCGGTCCAATGGATCAGCTCATGAAATAAAGATGAGTAGTATTCCTCTCTTGAATCAAAATCATTGATTCGCGGAAGCGATATGTAATCCTCTCGCGGAGAATAATAGCACCGGGAAGCATTATGTTTTATTACCGGCTTTTCTTTCATTCTTTCAATTATGCTTTCACATTCCTCAATCTTCGGAGCTTCTGCTTCTGTGAACAAGGATGTCTGGCTCAAATTAAACACGTAACTGAACCTTATCAGCGGATATTTTTTTGTCTTAACTTCGTTGGATTCTACATCGAGAGAACTATAATCTTTGATCGACCAGTAAATTACCGGAAAACCTTTTTCGCCTTTGTTGATCATTCCTCCTTTCTCTTTGCATTGAAGGAATGTCAGGTAATAAGGAGAAGGTAAGTCATTCATCATAAGCGTAAGAAAGTTTATTCCGTTATACGGATGCTTTGATATAAAGTTTGAGGGGATTCCCGTCTTCCAGGATTTTCTCCAGGGTAATACACCTTCCTCAAGCTTAGTGATGATAGTATTTGTAATTGACGATAAGAAATCTATGCGATTCATAGCGACCTCAGTAGTTGTTTACTTTGCTTCTGGCAATAAATAGAGTAACAGCAATCTTTTCAGGATCTGCCATTCCATTAAGCTCCCGGGAGATTTCGATTGCGTCTTTATAGGACTGCAGCATCATCCCATAGAATGAGTCTTTTGAATCATCATTTTCCTGAATTGATTCATTGATTTCTTGAGACTCCTCTTGAATGGAAAGCTTTACATCATAAGTTGTAATGACTTTGTTGCCTCTTTGAGCGGCTAGTTTTGTAATAATAAAACTATCACCTCTTCTCAGAGATTTGATCTTTTCATGAACTTCTTCGGGAGAGAAGAAGCTATACTCTGAACCTTCAACGGTAACAGCATACATGAAATATGGACCGTATTGTGAGCTGCCTGTTATTGGTTCATCGTAGAGAAGTTTTACTTCCACTGGTTTGTTAATTGGGATTTCGAGTTTTGTTCGCTGTGTCATTTGACACCTCCATTTGGTTATTGATTAGTTTTAAGGATTTTTTAATAGCAGTGATAAACCTTCGCAATGGTCTATTGATAATTGGAAGATTTGGATATTCTATTGATAGCGGAGCTCGGACGGAGTCCGGGACGGAGAGATACTTAAGAGATGTAGACCGATAAACTGTTCTTAAGACAGGAGTTATTCTTTTTACTTATCGATTGTACTATATTTTTGACTGTATAAAGCCCCTGACCAATATTTACTTCTTCACCAAGATTCATAACCGACTGTCCGATCAATACCTTGTTATCTTCGATTAGAATCTCAGTTACATCTTTGAAATAATCGGCCGAGACCTTCTCTTTAGACCATAGCCTTATAACTTTCTCATCAGTTGAAACCTCTCTCCTCTCAAAATATCGTTCAACATCACCATTACTTTTTATATGAGCACCTAATTCAACATTGGCAAGCAGTTTTAGCATATAATCAGCTGTTCCAATTGAATATGGTTTATTTGTCATCCAAAGAATACTATCATGCACATAACCCTCACTTCTGTAGATATTATAAGCAATAGAATTAATTATAAGGATCTTCTCTGATTCGGTGTAGGTATTTAATTTATTTAAGAGATGTTCCTGGATTAATTCGATTTCAGAACGACGTTTATTCTCTCGTTCCTCCTCGGACAGATCCTTCGTTGTTTCAAGCAGAATAGCAATTCTTTTATTGTAATCCTTAAGTAATGATACGGCAATATCATTGAAAGGATTTCCGATATTAGATAGACCTATTTCAACTAAAGGTACCTGGCATTTATCGATAAGTCCCGGGATTCTGTTATGTTTAGAAGCTGTCCCTTCACCTAACACTTCCTTATCGGTTTCCTTAATTAAAAACTTCACAGCTTCAAAAAGCTGATCAACACGGCTTTTATTATCTGTCAAAAAGCATTCTCTTATACCTTCCGGTAACCGATTCAGAAGAACTGAGGGAATTGAAGATTTAGTTTCAGAGAGATGTTCATACATACAATTAACGGCAAAAAGATCCTCGCTGCACGACACACCATCCTTCACCACAGAATCTATTACTCTTTCGAGATTCCAGCAAAATGTAGAACATAAGTCATTAAACAATATTTGATTTTCAATTCCAATTGCCGAACGAATCATTTCCGCATTGGCTACAATTCCAATATTAGCACCATTACTGGCAACCTTGGAAAAGGTTCTCAATAAATTAGTCTGATTATAATCCTGATAATTTTCTTCATTTTCCTTCTTTTCCAGATAACCATCAATCAATGAGTTACCAGTAGAATCTTTAACTGATGTTTCCTCGTTCATTTCCAAAAAAACTTTCTGTGTTACAGAACCAATTATTCTTGATTCATGCGTGATTTCTAACTCAGGATCGTGGGTAAAATTGGCAATTAAATATTCTCCGGACTGATTCGGGTTTCTAAACAATACTGCCCTGTTTCCCTCTACTGGAATTACTACGGCACTGTCATCCTGATCACCGCCTGAAAGGATATGCATATATTCTACTATGTTATCCTTATGAATCCAGATATTCCCCAATTTGTCTAAGTGAATTGTCCCTTTGGGCACTGATGATTCAAAATATCCATTCTCATCATGATCTCTCAAATCGCATCTTAAATATCCCCTGAATGCAGAAGGCACTGGAATTCTAAAAACAGGATTACCCTTTCTTTCTGCAAACTGCAATATCGATTTCCGGAACATCTGCCATCCTATCCTCATCAATCCAGGAAACCGAGTATAGTCGATTTTGTGCCAGATCGCCTTCTTCAGCACCCACGATTCTTTTTCATATTCACCCGATGTTATATGTTCAAAATCATCCAGTATCTCAGACAACTTTCCCGAAACCAGTGCATCCTTGTATTGCTCGATACCCTTCTTTGCCCAATCAAAATACTGTTCCTCGCCAAACAGGTTCCAGAGATTAAGTAATGACTGAATATCCATCCTGACTGACATTGAAAGCTTCACAGGCTCTATAGCGATGTAGAGATAATCTTTATCAAATTTCAGATCATTTTTTATAAAGTTTGTACAAATTATCGAGTTAAAACCTATGGCATCACTAATTAAGCAATGTCCCTTGATAAGACCGTTTTTATAGAAAAGTGTAAATTGAGCTGAATTTCCACTTTTAGCATCCTCCCAACCCAGTTTTTGGGCTAAACTTAAAGGTATAATACTTATGCCATCTGTGGTTGAACCTGGTCCAACCGGTGGAAACGCGCTTATTGAAAAACAATTTCTAAAAAATCCGGAATATTTTGTTGGACGAAAAATTCTGCTCAAATATTTGCCGGTTTTGAAGAGATTTTTGCTCTCAATCTTTAATCCTAATCGTTTGCAGAACTGGCTGCTTGTAAGACGATTATTATCCTTATCATAGGCATTAATTGTGCGCAATTTATCCTCGCGTAAATAGGCAAAGGAATAATCCCCTTTCAGAATTATTTCTTCAACATTACACTCGTTAAAAAAGTGACTGTTAAAATCGACTCTGCTTAATGCGAACTCCTCAAGTTCAAAAAACTGAGGGCGATAATTTCCCATAGAAGCATTTGTTTCAACATGCTTCATTGGCAATGAAATGATACTACTCTTGGAATCCATAAATCCTCCTAATGTAATTGGTTTTGGTTGATTATAATTAGTTTATAAATGGAAGTACAGTTCTGTCAGGTATGAGAAATAAGGAAGTGTGTTATAGAGGCTCAGTAATTGAATGTTTTTCATTCAACAGTCATGCTATTATTAGCTTTTCGGCTGCTGAAACTAATGTGAATAATAATTTCGTCGATAAATCGTTTTTAAACCCTTTAAATTTTGGGTAGTCATTTATATCGGGTGGCGGTATAATCGTGTCCTGGTGGGCTTTAAAATGCGTTTAAACGGTATCTGGTTATTGAATCTAACTCCGATTTAAAGTTCGCTGTTCTAAATACTATTGAGACCCCTGGGGGGCTCGCAACGGATTTAGAAAAGGTACCATCATTAGAGGTGGGAACACCCAGTACTGGATAGACAGATGCCAATATTAGTATTAGGTTTGTGAGAGTGATTATGATATAAATATTCGATTATTTAATCTGGATTTCATTATTCCACAGTTCCTTAGATTTATATTTATCGTCAGTTTTGTAACAATGAACATTTTGGATTAATCTGCATTGGAAAACTTTGCTCCATTCAGGCAATATGAGAGGATTTCGGACAGTCGTAAGAAGTCTTTGGATTGTATCATAAGTCCTTCAATGCCATAATTCAGAATATTTTGATTGCTTCAAGGATTATGGTAAAATAATTATTAATATTATTTCTTAATAAATAATTTGGGTGATATGTACGAAACGTATATTCAACACCTTCCAAATATAAACGAGATAATTGCCTCGATGTATATGGAGGAACACCTATAAAATTAATTTCCCCAAATATGTTCTGGATTATTTCATCATAATTAGGACCGGTTAAAAATAATGTGATTTGAGGCTGCAGGATACTAACCTCTTCTCGAATGACTCGGAAATAGTTTCGTTCGATATTATATATCGTTTCTGATGGGCGCCCTTTACCATCATTTTTACCGATTTTTATGACATTATTCCATATAGGAAATACCTTTTTTGATGGATATCTATTTTTAAGCATCGAAACAAATTTGTTAAACCCAATCCAAAATTGACTATTCAAACCAATTCTAGGATATTTGCCATAAATTTTTTCTTCATACATGAAGCAAATATCTTCAATTTCGTCTTCCCCATTTTCCGTTCCCCATCCGTTAGTTTCTTGTCCGAAAATAAGCAATCGAATATCAGCATGAGAATATTCTTCTTCATTTGCTATTGAAATGAGTAATGGATTGGCTGATTGTTTTTCGAGATCAATATCTGCTTCGTAAACTGCATTAAGACTTTTCCAATACTTCTTATATAATTCCCTCAATTCATCATTAACACAACTTTTCAATAAATTAGTATTTAAGTTTTCCATTCTATCCTCCTTTTAAAACCCCAGTGCTGTTAAGTTTTCACCGTTTGATTTGTAGAATCCGTTATAGGTTAGATTAAGATAATCCTCGAAATCTTTAGCGCTGATATTCCCTTTATTCTTTTTAACGCTTTTAAGCTGCTTTATAAAACTGACAATATATGCGCCGGTTACTTTCTTCATGGCAAAAGAGGATAAGAGTTCTGAGGTGAAAAAACCAATAATCTGTTCATCATCGGTTTCTCTTGATATAAGTGAGAGATAATTGCTTGAATTAATTTCCTCAATATCTAGGATTAAATCAAATCTGCCCGGCCTGGAGGCGGCTATATCGACCATTTTCTTGTCATTGCTTGATGCAAGCACGAAAAGATTATTCTGGAAATAACCGTCCATCACCGAGAGGAAATACTGCAGTTCCTTCTTCTTATAATTTCTTTCACGGTCCGAGAAATAAAGATCCAGATCGTCAATTACAAGTAGACACTTTCTGAAACTGCTGCAAAATTCAAAGACCTCGCTGAATGTAATATCCCTACCGTCGCCCCTTCCCACACAATTCATAATAAAGACTGTTATTTCCCCTTTTGTCTTATCAATAATAGAATTTATCAACTGGCTCTTTCCTGTTCCGGGAGGTCCGTTTAATAAATACTTCAATGGAAGGTTGTCATTATCCCAATTCTCAATTGCATTAATGAACCTTTCGAACTGCTCTCTCTTCAGCGGAGGGATAAAAATATCATTAAGGTCGGCTTTCTTTATATCTGTGACTTTCAAACAGTCAATCAGGTCCTGGCCGAAGGCCGGACTTTTTTGAATCGTTATGATCTTATTATTGAAAAAAGAGTTGCGAAGGCTCTTTTCTCTTAATTCCTTAATGAAATCACTGCAGTCAAGTGAACCGTCGTGAATATCCGCCAGAGCAATATAATTACATCGTGTGCCCAGCCTGTGGTCTATATTCTCCAACATCACCTGTAAAGTAATAAAGTAACTCTTGCCGTTATGACTTATCTGAATGATATAGAGCGGATCAAGGAACAAGTATCCGCAGAGATCTTTGCAATAATCAATACTAATTCTGCTGAAACTAACCTCATATCCTGAGCTTGAGCTTAAGAATTCTAAAACCCGAACCGAATCATCCTTGAGTTGTTTCGTGTAGAGCCGGAAGAGATAATTGAGGAGTTCATTGTATTCCATGGAAGAGAGCTTTTTTCTTACCATTTTATTTACACGGGGCGACTCTTCTTCTGCTGAGAGTAATTCATTAATTGCTTCCTCGGTTATTTCACTATTGTTGACGATTATTTCTTCCATAGGTCCCTCTTTTTTTAATTGCAATCTATCAGTTGAGCAGTTCAGAATCGTATCATTGAATGATACTATTTGTTTTATAATTAATATCATTTGATGATACCGTAATTCACCAGGTAAGTTTTATTTTCTGCCATGGAAACATTACTAATGGTTTTTATAATTTATTATCTGTTCATCAGCAAGAATAAATCGGATGGGTGCGGGTGCATGAGTATATTAATTTATATAATTATTGGAATACTGATTTTAACATTGATATAACATGAGGAATAGTAAAACAAAATCATTCTTTGAAGCTTTTACCAGCTCAATAATTTCTGAGTTTGTAAGGGAAGATTATAAGTTTATAATTGTTGGTTACCCTTACTGGAGAGCTTACGTTACTTCTCATGATGAGAAATTCAGGATTGAAGTATATCCCAAGATCGATGTTAGAAACAGAACCATTGAAATCCCCAAACAGAATGAGTTAAAACAGAACCAGTCATTAAATGATGAAATGATTGTTAGTTCAAAAAATGACACTGAGGCTTTGAGTTTGTCCGCAAAAGATCTAATCACACAATCTCATTTCTTTGACCACATACCTGAAGAGCTGATTCATTATGTTATTATTTTCAAAGACTCCCACTGGGAGCTTATAAAAGCATTAACTTATTTTGGTGAGATTTTTAGGGCACTCTTAAAGACCAATCCGGCACTTGGCTATCTTATAGTCAACATGGAGAATTTGAATCACTCCTATTCTTTCTACAATCATCTCTCTTACATTGAGCATCTTATCACAGATAAACAGAAAGAGATTCTTGGCAGAGCGGGTTTTCCGGAAAGCGATAGGTTGGTTAAAATATTTTCGAAGATAGAGCCTCGCTCTTTAGAAATCAGTCATATTAAAAATCTCAGAAATACTCTTCTGACAAGCACAACGACTCAAAAAGAAAAGATCTTAAAGATTCTATCACACTCTAAAGTAATTAGTGCCCGGCTTATTGACGTTGTAAGTTTGCAGCCGAGTGTCATAGACTTAATATCGGGGAAGTGCTTATCAGAACTTGTTAATTCCGGGGATAAATACGAAAAGCATCTCAAAATGCTCACCAAAATATCTGCCCAATATCATAAGTGGCACTTGAGAATTTCTGTAATAGAAAATGTTGAACAGTTAAAAGTTGCCTATGACAAGCAAAAGGATCAAATAAAGGTTCTTGGAAGAGGAAGTGAATTCCCGCCGCCTCCCCTTCCTGATAACGAATATATCTTCGCTCTTAAGTCACCGACTGAAATGAGATCCTGGGCGATTAAACAGAGGAACTGCATTCGTAAATTCATTAAAGATGTTAAACTTGGTAATAAATACTTCTATAAAGTAATCTACAATGGTGAGGAAGCCACACTTGAGATTAAAACCGGAAAAGCTGGGATCAAGATGGGAGAATTGCATGGGAAAGGGAATGGGATCGTCTCAAAAGAGTCAAGGTCTGTTGTAAATAAATGGTTTAATATGAACTTAGTATAGTTATAATACTATTGAAATAATATTTTATTAAAAAAATAAATTGAATTATTCTTTATACATTGATATATTTTTCAAGCATATCTTTTTTAAATTAAATGGAGATAATATGGATGTTATTGATAATCTTTCAGAATTAAAAACAAACATTGACACTATTGAACGATATTTAAAAAATGGTGGGATTGAGAAAAATTTCGCGATTGGATTGATCAAAAGAGGTACTTGTTTTGTGGTTTATAAAATTGGAAATCAAGTAAAATTTGCACCAAGTCGTTTTTTAGGTTATAAAGAAAACACCATGCTTAAACACGAACACAACTATACGAAAGATGGAAGAATTACAAATCCTGCGATTATTAAAATATTCAAGAAAGACTTTCTTCCCAACACTGAATTAGACATCGAATATCAAAAATACTGCCATTCATTAGGATTCGTACCCAAAATAAGAGGTAGCTTTGGTGTTCAAAGAAAGTATATTATACTCTAATATTTAATAAACTATTGACCAATGAATTTAATTTACTTAGATAATGCCTCCACTACTCAAGTTGATCCCCGAGTAGTTGAAACAATGATTCCATACTTTCTTGAAAAATATGCCAATTCCTCAAGTAATCATTTATTTGGCACTTCCATAAATAATGATGTCAAAGTTTCTAGAAACAAGATAGCTGAAATAATCAATTCGGAAAATAACGAAGTAATTTTTACCTCAGGAGCCACAGAAGCAATTAATTTATCTATTAAAGGAGTCGCAAGTAACTATTCAAATAAAGGAAAACATATTGTAACAGTTCAGACAGAACATTCTGCAGTATTGGATGTGTGTAAATACTTAGAAACAAATGGTGGGTATGACATTACGTATTTGCCAGTTGATGAACATGGTATAATAAATCTTGATCAATTAAAACATGCTTTAAGACAAGACACAATCTTAGTTTCAGTTATGTATGTTAATAATGAAACCGGTGTGATACAACCAATAAAAGAAATATCCGAGATAACTCATAATAATAATTCTATTTTTATGACTGACGCAACTCAAGCTTTTGGGAAAATTCCTATTGACGTTAATGATTTGGGAGTTGATCTAATGTCTTTTTCTGGACATAAAATATATGGCCCGAAAGGAATAGGTGTCTTATATTGCAGAAATAGGGGTAAAAATAAAGTTAAAATTCATCCGCTAATACATGGAGGTGGCCATGAAAGAGGTTTGAGAAGCGGAACTTCTAATGTACCCGGTATTATTGGTTTAAGTAAAGCTGCTGAAATTGCTGTACAAGAAATAGAAATTGATAAAGAGAGAATTAATCGTCTACGAGATATCCTCGAGAATGAACTATTAAAGATTGATAACTCATTTATAAATGGACACAAGGAAAAACGAATATATAATATTACTAATATTTGTTTCAGGGGTGTAGACGCAGACGCAGTTATAACTGGATTAAAAAATATTGCAGTCTCTAATGGTTCTGCATGTACTTCTACTTCGCTTACCCCCTCCCATGTTCTAAAAGCTCTTGGCAAATCTGATGATGATGCATATTCTAGTATTCGTTTTAGTTTAGGTAAATTTAATAACGAAACAGAGATAAAAAGAACAATTGCAGCAATTACAATAGTCATTAATGAATTAAAAGGACTAATTTCATAATACTATTTAGTTAATAGATTTGTTATAGTTTGTTTGAATTCAGGGATGTATTTCTTTTTAAAATTTAATTCGAATTCATTATAATCCTTATATTTAAATATATCAAGATTCACAACCAGTTCTTCTTTAATCTTGTTTATACTCCCTGCACTTCCAACACCTTTAAATGGACCAGTCTCTGTAAAATCGACATTTTCAACTCCCGACAAATACGATTCAAAATCAGACTCAGTTATATTGACCATCTTATCAAAGTTCTTTGAATACTTGTCGAAATAAAGTATTGGGAAAAGAAAATGAAAGATTTTTATAAATGCTCCGACTCCCATCCCCTTCGAAATAACACTAATTAAAGGATTGTCCCAATCTTTTTTCTTTTTTTTAACAGCATTAAAATATCGCGCTATAATCTTAATAATATTTATTTGTGTAGATTCGTTTATATAATAATAAAGAAGAACAGGCAGATAGATACCCCTAATATTAGTTTTCGTTATAAGTTTCATCAAATATTCGACCAAAAATGCTTGTGAGATTGACATTTTTTGCCTGACATTTTCGTCTTTCAAATCTTTAGGAATTTTTCCTAGCATTTTAATTCTTTTGTAAAAAGGACTGGTTTCAAGCTCATTCAATATTTTGACCATATTATGCATAAATGATAGTTCAGTAATCTCTCGAGTGAATTCGCCTGTTAATTGAATTAGCAATGATTTATTTACAGGTTTCTGTTCAAAATTGATTGTATAAAATTGCTTTGCAATTACGGATCTATCGAAACCAATTATGAATGTTAAAATTATCTCATAATTATTTTGCACATCGGAAGACGAATCTTCTAAACCCTTGACGCGATGTTGTCCATCAATAACTAAGATTGCATTTTCAATATATGGGACGATAAGATAATATTCTTGACTATTTCTATGCAAATAAGATAAATGCTTAGGTACATTTTCCAAGTTTAGAAATTCTTCAATACTATTATTGATATCCAAATTAAATTCCTCATAATCATTTATTAAGTCACAATTAACAATTATGGAATTAGGGAAAAAAGCATATTCCTCATTCTCCAAGTATTTTACAATTTGGTTTACTCTTGATTCAATTGGATCTCTTTGAAAATCTTTTTTTTCTAAATTTAATTTGTCCTCATTGATAAGGTGCTGATAATACTCCTCCTCGTCTTTGAAAGAATTAGCAAATTCAACGTGCCTACTTAGATCATATTTAGCAGGTCTAACAGTATATAACTTGAGAAAATCCGCAACAGCCACTTTTGCAACAAAAAAATTTTTATTTTTTTGCATCACATCAATAAGATGGAGCTTTAAATATTCCTGATTTTTACCAGTAATTAATTCATAAAACATATTAAAGCTCCCTCTTTAATTGATCATACATCATTTGCATATTTTCAGTTTGTTTATCTAATTGTTGGAATAAAAGCTTGTTAGACATCTCACTGTTTGGGGAAGGAGAGCTTAATATGAAAAGATATTTACCAATATAAATTGAAATCATTAATACAACAATTATAGTTAAGCAGAAGACAATGCAAATTTCAATTGTGTTATTTCTAAAATCAAATGCAAGTTGCACTAAATAAAAACCAGCTCCAATCATCCCGAATAAAAAAGCAACCAGAGTTAGTTTTGACCTTATTTTGCTAATCGACCGTTCAATATCAAAATATTTTTTAGTATCATTTCCATCATAATCATCGGGTACGTTTGAATAACTTTTCATATAACTCGCCATCGTCGCCAAAACATTAATCCCAATTAAGCTCAAGGCACCATTAAAAATAATTTCAATGAATTTTTTATTATACCAATTTGTAAATAAAAGAAAAATTGTTGGGAAAAACACTACTGCCAATGGATATATTAGGTTATATAGATACCAATAACTAAAATCATCGGTAGCTTCTCTTTTTTTAATTTTGATAATATTAAACTCTATCTCATTGATACCAAAAATTTTTAATACTTTCATTTCCAGTCTCTTAATCAAGCTTTGAATTATTATTTTTTTCATAAGTGATGGGTATTGAATAAGTTAATCTTGAAATAACCAATTAACCAAATTATTTAGGGGACGACCCGGATGACCAAGTATATTTTCCTCAACAATATGAATACCACCATTTGCCCAACCTTGAGCTATTTCCAACATTTTTTTGGGATCTAACAAAACATCAACATCCTTTGTTTTTTTATAAGCCAACGCAAATAATATTGGCACATCAATTTTTTCATCGAATATTTCACCACTAAATATATCTCGACTTGATTTTAGCTCCCTAAATTTCTCTGCATTTGCACCAGCGCAGGCTGATACAATAAACAAATCTTTCATTGTCCCAAAAGGAAAATCTAAAACATTCGATGATGCCCTTTTCGCAAGCTTTTCATAAATACCATGAACATTTTTATCAATAAAAATTGATATGCCAGAAAACGGATTATTTTTATTCATACTTTCTCACCATTGTTTTTCGTGATTTATTATCAAATTCAAGTTGATATATATATTTAGCCTTTGGTTTTAGGTTTCTTTGGGTTGTTTGATTCCATTCAGTATTGGGTAAAAGGAATAAAATTAATTGGCTTGTAAGTTCTGGCAATCTCTTTGAAACAGTATCGTGGACAGCTTCATCCAGGCGACCAAAAGGCATATCAATTACTAATGGTGGATGTTTCTGAGAGACTCTTGAAATAGCTGTAATAAAAGCTAAGCTTAAACATTGAGATTGACCCATTGATAATCTTTGCAAAACCTTGTTACCATTTGAATCCATAACTACAAGTTCATAATCTTTATTAAGTGAAACATGGTATTCAGATGAAGAAAAAACAAAATTTTTAAATTCATCAATTGTGAATTGCTCAACAGATGATCTACTATCTTCAGCAAAGATTTCATATATCTCAGAAATTTGATCTGATGCGGTTCGCGCTAGTGATTCCCTTAACTGAAGAGCTTGGACATTTTTTTGTTTCTTAGCGAGTTCTTTTCTCGTCTTATCAAGTGTACTTATCTCATCATCTAAATCTTCAATCCTTCTCTGCAAATTTGCTTCGTTACGGATAAAATTCTCAAGTGCGCTTCTTCTTGCTCTCTGCTCTTCAATTAGTCCTTGGATATTTTCTTTTGGAAGTTTTTCTAATTCTTTTTGATTTTGATCAATTTCTAAATTTAGCTCTATTTTCTTTTTATCTAAATTGCTGATTTTTGTATCAATAGTTTTTAGTTCTTCTCCACTATCTCCAATAATACTCGACAATCCCTTAAGCAAGAAATTATAGTCGATTAGTATTTGATTATCTTTCTTTTTCTTTTCTTCTTCTAATCTCTCCATAATCGCTTTATACAATTTATTACCTTCAACTATGTCCTCATTACAAATAAAACACTTTTTTGAACGGAGCATTTCCTCTAAGAATGTTTTCGAAATATTTTTAGGTATCTCTCCTCTCTTACGCTTACTATCCAAGTCGTTAATTAGTTCTATGGCAATATCAGATAATAGTACTCCAGAATATGAGTATGCATGCTTTCTTTTTTCTACATTTAAATCATCAATCTGTTTTATAATTGCTCGTACTTGCAATTTTAACGATTCAATTTTTTCCTGGATTCCCTTGGTATCAGGCAGTTCCTTTAGCTTATCATCTATTTTGTTTAGTTGCTCCTTAATGCTTCTTATTTGAGTAGCATTCTCTTTTAATTCACTTTGTTTACTGTCCTTTAAATCAATTTTAGAATTATACTTATCCTCAATTTCAGCTAATTCTCCAGTAGATTCTTTTTTGGCCTCTCTAGCATAATCCTTTGCAATTCCTTCCAAATGTTCCTTGCCGTTTTGTAGCAATTCTAAATCTACAACTCGATATATTGCATCTCTGACATCAGAGCTAGAACCCGGTGAAGCTAAAGCATATATACGATCTCCATCGAATAAAAAATAATCGCGCACATTACTGGGAAGAATTTCATTTAATAATAATTTATAATGGGCTATATCTTTATTGTCACCAGATGGATTTACTTCGTACAAATTTGCAGCTCTGTATACTTGCTTTAAAGTGAATTTACCATCAACTTTAGTCGGCGCTGCTTCCACTAGTTGAGTCATATAGTATTTTGATCCATTATGCGAAAAATATAATGTGGCAGAAATATTAATGTTTTTGTTAGCCTGAATTGCTTCTCTAACAGCAGCTTCATTTATATAATCAAGAATATTTCGATTTTTATATTTCCTGAGATCTTTTTCATAATCTTCACCGTATAATGCCCAATTGATTCCTTGAAACATAGATGTTTTACCGTACCCATTATTACCAACAATTATTACAACAGGTTTCTCCTGGTCTGTGTTAAAATCGAATATATGTTGACCATAATAACTTGCAAAATTTTCTAATATTAGTTTTTCAAATTTCATATCATCCCTCAGATTTAGCCTTAAGTTCAAATAATCTAGCCTCTTTATCGATGATGTCTTTTATTTTTTGTCTTGGGAAGTTCTCCCTCGAGCTAATTCGATGCTTTCTTTCAATATCAATAACATCAGCGATAATAACTCTCAAAGAATCATTTGGAATCTTTTTAAAAAGTTCTACTAATCGATCTTTTTGTTTCATGTTATACCCCTATAAGGTCTAGCTTATCCGCTATACTAAAAAAGTTATCTAAAGATGAATAATTGTTAATTGCTAATTTAGAAAACTCTTTAATCCTCTTGTATTCCTTTCTAAATGAAGCTCTAATAGCTTTATACTTTTCATCACCCGGCTTTATTCCTTCCAAATAGTCAAATGGTGGAATTGCAATAAGATCATAAATTTTAGCAAACTCTTTACCTGAATATTTTCTTAAAACTCTACCTCTTCTCTGAATAAATTCTTTCGGATTACCTGAACTTGCTAAAAAATAAGCCGCACGAGTAGGAGGTACGTCAACACCTTCATCCAAACACTTCATTGCAATTAGTGCTTGTAATTCCCCGCTGGCAAATTTTTCTAAAAGGTTTTTTCTGGATAATCGATTCACTTCACTTGTAAATTCGTGAATTCTAATTAATTTATCATATCCTAATATTCTCTTTATTTCGTCGAAGATTTTATCCCCAGCGTAGAAAAGTGTGTATTTAAGTTCTTCATCGTTTACTATATTTCTCTCTATCCATATAACTTTACTCCTAGAATTGTTTTGTATTCTAGCTCTTTGTATTGCTAACCATTCTACTTTTTGTTGTGCTTCTACACTATTTATATGAATATACTTTTCAATTTGGTTGGTAAGCTCTATATATTCATCAAATTCATCTGGCATCATTTCAACAGGTATTGGATAATAATAGTATGGTGTAAGATATTCACCAATTGCTTTTTCCAGTGGGAAGTCATAGACAACTTTATCAAAAAAATCAAATATCAAATCTGTACCTTCCTCATCATAATATCTGTTTGGTGTGGCGGTCAAGGCAAGTCGGTAATTTGTACCTACTGGTAAATAGTTTTTTAAATTAGGGGCACCTAAATAATGAGCTTCATCTGCAATAAAAATTGTCTCGACCCAAAAATCAGCCATTAAATTCTGAAAATCTTTTGAAGTCAATGAATTGTTTACTGTTACAATTGATATTACTTTATTGATATCTCTTTTAAATAACTGCAATTCCTGAGAAAGGATGCTTAACCATTTTTGTTTTGATTCACCAACAAGTATAGGGCGATATCCGAATTTTCTCGCTTCATCACACCATTGCTCAGCCAAATGAAGAAAAGGAACGGTGATCAATAAAATTGTTTTATCTCTCTGGTTGATTAATTGAGTGGTGGCTGCTAGAGAAGTTATTGTTTTACCAGTCCCTGTAGCCATAGCAAATAAACCAACATTCTTATTATTGAACCATGCTTCAATTGCCTCTAATTGATAAGGTCTGAGTTCGATGGGAATCTTAGGCTGCGGTAACTCAATATCTAAGGAATTCGTTAATATATTTTTTTTTATATCGTTCAAATATTTTTCTTTTACTTTTTTATCTATGTCAAACTTTGCCATTAAATCTTCTTCTTCTTCTATAATGCTTCTTTTATCTTTAATAGTGAACTTATCCCGAATAAATGTTTGTACCTTTTCAAGTTTGATAATTGTTGTTCCGTCGTATTTGTCATTCCACATATTTTCAAATAAATTCTCATAATATACTATTGTCTCAATCATACTTTTTTCATTAGTCCATGACTTAAAGCATGTAATTGTTTCAATATTATTTTTAAGAGCTTGGTATGAAAAATTTGCTGAGCCATTAAATACGATTTTATTGCTTAGTAAATCTTTAAATAATCCGTATTTATTATGAGCAATA
>OFEK01000688.1_pt1 | contig 30676 bp, 29 predicted proteins | sample 1521131 | NCBI WGS metagenome assembly OFEK01 (sample SAMN05720209, study PRJEB24109) | activated sludge metagenome | isolation source: Anaerobic digester | place: China | collected 2015-12-16
TCGGGGATGTTCGCCGAGGCGCGGCTCATAGTCGCCTCGCGCGGCGAGGCCGTCTCGGTGCCCTCCGGCGCGGTCCTCAGGGAGGACGGCGGGGCCTGGGTGTTCGTGCCGGCCGGCGACGCGGCGAAGAAGGTCCCGGTGAAGACGGGCATCTCCACGGCCGAGTTCACGCAGATAGACGGCGTGAAGGCCGGCGAGGATGTCATAACCTTCGGTCTCTACGGCCTCAAGGACGGCAGCAAGATAAAGGTTCAATAAGACCATGAAGATCACCGATCTTTCCATAAAACGCCCCGTGCTGACGACGATGATGATCCTCACCGTCCTGGTCCTGGGCGCGTTCTCCTATCTCCGCCTGGGCATCGACCTGATGCCGGACGTGGAATTCCCCTTCGTGATGATACAGACCACGCTGCGCGGCGCCGGCCCCGAGGAAATAGAGTCCTCCGTCACCAAGACCATAGAGGAGGCCGTAAACACGATCTCGGGCATCGAGGACCTCAACTCCACCAGTTACGAGGGCCTCTCTCTGGTCATGATAAAGTTCGCGCTGGAGAAGAACGGCGACGTGGCCGCGCAGGAGGTGCGCGACAAGGTCAACTCCGTGCTGGCGCAGCTGCCGCAGGGCACCGACCCGCCGGTCATAGGCAAGTTCGACATAGGCGCGCAGGCGGTCCTCAACGTCGTGGTCTACGGAGAGAGGGACCTCATCGAGCTCACCCGCATCGCCAGGGAGAATATCAAGGAGAACATCGAAACGGTCAGCGGCGTGGGCGCCGCCGACATAATCGGCGGCCGCGAGCGCGAGATCCACGTAGTGGTGAACCCGCTCAAACTCTCGGCCCTCAACCTCCCCATCAGCCGGGTCAAGGACGCGATAGTCCAGCAGAACATCGAGATCCCCGGCGGCAAGGTCGAGCAGAAGGACAAGGAATACGTTCTGCGCACGCTCGGACGCATAGGCGACGCCCGCGAGTTCGGCGATATCGTCGTCGCCAACATCAACGGTTCCCAGGTCCGCGTCTCGGATATCGGCCGGGTCGAGGACACCGGCGAACGCATGGGCACGGCCTCCTTCTACAACGGCCGCCCGTCCGTCACCGTAGTGATCAAGAAACAGTCCGGCACCAACACCGTCGCCGTGGTGGAGAAGATAAAGGAGCGCCTTGCCGAGATAGAGAGTACGCTGCCGCCGGGGGTGAAGACCACCATAGTCGGCGACCAGAGCGTCTTCATCAAGGACTCCGTGCACAGCGTGACCGAGCACCTGGTGCTGGGCGCCGTCTTCGCCGCGCTGATGGTGCTGGTCTTCCTGGGCGACTACCGCTCGACGCTGATCTCCTCGCTGGCGATACCCACCTCGCTGATAGGCACTTTCGTCTTCATGCAGGCGGCCGGCTTCACGATAAACGTCATGACGCTGCTCGGCCTGACCATAGCGGTGGGCATCGTGGTGGACGACGCCATAGTCATGCTCGAGAACATCTACCGCCACATGGAGGAGCACAAGATGAGCCCGCTCAAGGCGGCGCTCGACGGCTCCAGGGAGATCGCCTTCGCGGTCGTGGCCATGTCGGCCGCGCTGCTGGTCATCTTCGTGCCGCTGGCCTACATGGGCGGCATCATCGGCCGCTTCCTCAAGAGCTACGGCCTGACGATAGCCTTCGCCGTCGCCCTGAGCGTCTTCGTGGCGCTGACGCTGACCCCCATGCTCTGCTCGCTGTTCCTCAAGGTGAGGCCCGGCGCCAAGAACCGTCTGGAGCGGTTCACCGACCGCGTCAACGAGGCTCTGGCCTCGCGCTACATCGCCATGCTCGAATGGGCGCTGGCGCACAAGCGCCGCATGGTCGTCTTCGCGGGCGCGGTTATAATCTCGATGATACCGCTGTTCCTGTTCCTGGGCAAGGACTTCATGCCGGCCGACGACACGGGCATGTACCAGATCAACGTGACCGCGCCCGAGGGCACGAGCCTGGGCAGGATGAAGGAGCTCTTCGCCCAGATAGAGACCGAGACGCGCCAGCTGCCGCACGTGAAAAGCATACTCTCCTCGATAGGCACCGGCACCGGCGGCCATTTCGGCGGCTCGTCCGCCAACGAGGGCTATATCCTGGTCGAGCTCGACGACCTGGACGACCGGGACCTGCCGATGACGGAGCTCATGCTGGCCTCGCGCGAGATGATGTCCAAGTACACGGGGCTGCGGGTGTCGGTCATGCCGGCCGGCGGCTTCGGCGGCGGCGACGCGGAACTGATGTTCAACATCTCCGGGCCGGACCTGGGGAAGCTGGAGGAATACTCCAACGCCGTGGCCGCCCGCCTGCGGGAAATTAAAGGCGCGGTGGACGTGGACACCAGTTTCTCCTACGCCAAGCCCGAGTACCGCGTGGAGATAGACCGCGGCCGCGCGCACGACCTGGGCGTCAAGGTGCAGGACATCGCCACCTCGCTGCGCACGCTGGTCGGCGGCGAGGAGGACATCACCAAGTTCAAGGAAGGCGACGACCTCTACCAGGTGCGGCTGCGCGCGGAGGAGGACTTCCGCGACCGCAGGGAAGCCATCGAGGCGCTGATGGTGCCGGCCGCCGACGGCCGCGTCACGCGCCTCGACAACGTGGCGCGCGTGACCGAGGGCGTCGGCCCCACGCAGATAGCGCGCTACAACCGGCAGCGCAACGTGCAGGTCACGGCCAACGTGGACGGCATACCGGTCAACAGGCTGCTGGCCGAGGCGCAGAAGGCTTTCGACGCCCTGAGCGCCCCGCCGGAGTACAAGGCGGGCGTCTACGGCCGGGCCAAGGAGCTGGGCAACATGTTAAAGGAGTTCGGCATAGCCTTCGCGCTGGCCTTCGTCTTCATCTACATCGTGCTGGCCAGCCAGTTCGAGAGCTTCGTCTACCCGGTGTCCATCATGATCGTGCTGCCGCTGACGATCCCGTTCGCGATCATCTCGCTGTTCCTGACCGGACAGAACCTGACGCTGTTCAGCATCATGGGCATGTTCATGCTTTTCGGCATCGTGACCAAGAACTCCATCCTGCAGGTGGACTATACCAACACGCTGCGGGCCAAGGGCATGCCGCGGCATCAGGCGATGATAGAGGCCAACCGGACCCGCCTGCGCCCGATACTCATGACCACGCTGACGCTGATCGCGGGCATGATACCGACCGCGCTGGGCACCGGCGCCGGCTCGGGCACCCGCCGCACGATGGCGATGGTCATCATAGGCGGACAGACGCTGTCGCTGCTCATCACGCTGCTGATGACGCCCGTCACCTACGCCTATATGGACGACTTCCAGGAATGGGCCCGCGGAAAACTGGGGCTCAGGGCGCGGGAAACGGCCTGATCTTATTCTTCTTCCTGCGGGGACTGCGCCGAGAACGAGGCCATCTCCTCGGCGGTGGGGACCAGCGCGGCGCCGAAGACCTCGTCGAAATGCCCTGAGAACGCGGAAACGTATTCCGGGGCCGCGGTATAGTACATGTTCTCGAAATTATTGGCCTGTGCGTTGACGGACCAGTTGAAGGAACCGGTCATCAGCAGCTTGCCGTCGAAGACCGCGTACTTGTGATGCATGACGCCGCGGCCGTCCTGTCCGCGCGACCAGCGGAACTTCACCCCGTTCTCCGCCAGGTAGGAGGTCATATAGGACTGGCTGGCCTGCACGCGGTCGGTGACGACCTCCACTTCCACGCCCCTCCTCCTCGCCTCCACGAGGGCCTCGCCTATGGAGGACGAATAAAAACTGAACACGGCGGCCTTTATGCTGCGCCTGGCGAAGCGCGCGGCCGTTATGATGTCCTCCTCGGTGCGGCCGGCGGGAGAGAAGGAATAGCCCGGCAGCATGGCGCCGTTGAAGTAAACGGGCCTGGAGCGGTCCTCCGGCGGCGGGCCGAAATGGTCCTGTGAATAGTTCGGGCCGGGACCGTCCGAGGGAGCGCGGGTGAACCGCCACATCCAGTCGAAGTACCTGGCGTAGCCGTCCACGGCGCCCTCGTCCCTTATGAAAACGATGTTCTCATGGTTGGAATTGTCGGCCGTAAGCGCCCAGTTGAAGGAGCCCGCCGAGACCAGTTTACCGTCGTATACGCCCAGTTTGTTGTGCATGATGCCGTAGGAGCCGGCGCCGCGCAGCGTGCGGACCTCCACGCCTCCCTCCATCAGGGCCCTGAGCTCCTCGCTGACCTTGGTGCCGAGCGCGTGGGTCTCGTTGGAGATGACGCGCACCTTCACCCCCCGCTTATGGGCGTCGAGCAGCGCCGCCGCCACGCGCGGCAGCGTGAAGCCGTACACGGCGACGTCCGCGGTCTCGCGGCAGGAATATACCGCGGAAGCGATGAGGGCCTCCACGTCGGCGGAGACGGAGAAAGCGAAGGATGGTATGGCGGCTGCGGGCACGGTCGAGACCTGCGCCGGCGCCGGCGCGGAAGGAGGCTGGGCCGGCTGAAAGGGCTGCGGCGCGGCCGGCGGGGCCTGGGGCGGCTGCGCGGGAGGAAGCGGTATGGCCGGGGCCGGGCCGGGCCCGCCTGTTATCTGCGGGGGCGCGGGAACGGCGGGCGGCGGCGGCAGCTGCCCCATATCGCCGGGCGTCGGCATAGGCGGCAACTCCGGCAGCGCCTGCTGGGAGAAAGCGGCATAAGGGAGCGCCGCCATGAGCAGCGCGAAAACGGGGCCCTTAAGGTATTTTATACCCATCGGTATATTATCGGTCATGACGTCCTTCGCCGCCAGAAGCGAAAGACCCAGGCCTCGCCTGGGTCCCGGGGACGTTGTTGACTTGTTGAGTTGTTGACTAACCCCACGGAAAGCGCGCTACTCATGAGGCTGAATAAGTCAACAACTCAACAAGTCAACAACGTCCCCTTTCAAAGTTGCTTTTTCTGCCAGGCGATGCTGAAGAGCTTGAGGTAGTCGGCCGCGGAACGGTTCCAGGAATAGTCGCCCTTCATCGCGTTCTTGACCATGGAGGTCCAGAGGTCGCGCCACTTGAACATGGAGACGATGTGCCCCAGTATGGACCGCAGCTGCCCCGCGTCCGGCGCGTCTATCGCGAAACCGTTGGAATCCTTGGGCTCGCCGTTATAATTGACGGTGTCCTTGAGCCCTCCGGTGCGGGTGACCACCGGCAGCGAGCCGTAGCGCATCGAGATCATCTGACTGAGCCCGCAGGGCTCGAACCGGGACGGCATCAGGAAGATGTCGGTGCCCGCGTAGATCTTGTGGGCGAAGCCCTCGTCGAAACCCTGCTTGAAGTACACGCGGCCGGGATTGGCCTCGGCCAGCCTCTTGAACCCTTCGGTGAGGCCGGGGTCGCCGACGCCCAGCACCACCAGCTGCATATGCTCCAGGAACCCGGGAACGGTCTCCAGGATGAGGTCCAGGCCTTTCTGGCTGTCGAGCCGCGAGACCACGCCCGCGACCACGAGGTTCTTGTCCTGCTCCAGGCCGCACTCCTCCTGCAGGGCCTTCTTGCAGGCCGCCTTGCCGCGAGCGCAGCTCCTGAAATCGTAGCCGCGCTCGATGAAAGTATCGGTTGCCGGGTCCCAGATCTCCTCGTCTATGCCGTTGATGATGCCGAACAGGTCGGAGGAGCGGTGGCGCAGCACGCCTTCGAGTCCCTTGCCGAAATCGGGCAAATGCTGTATTTCGGCCGCGTAAGTGGGGCTGACCGTGGTGACGGTGTCGGCCAGCGCTATACCGGCTTTGAGGAAGTTCACGCCGCCGTAGAACTCCAGCCGTTCGGGCGTAAAATCGGTCCAGCTGAAGCCGGTCTTGAGAAAGGTCTCGCGGCCGAACATCCCCTGGTAGGCGATATTGTGTATCGTGAACATCGTCGCCGTCTTGGCGTAGAAGGAGTCGATCAGGTACGAGGTCCTGAGGTAGGCCGGGACCAGGCCGGTCTGCCAGTCGTGGCAATGCACGACGTCGGGTTTGAAGCCGATGAACTTGGCGCCCTCCAGGACCGCGCGCGAGAAGAAGATGAACCGCTCGTCGTTGTCCTCGAAGTCGCCGTGCGCCGTGCGGTAGAGGCCCGGCCTGTCGAAGTACTTCTGGTTCTCCACGAAATAGACGTTCACCTTGCCCCACTGCACGTGGCTGAGCGTGGCCGTCTCCATGCGCCCGCCGACGGGGATCAGGAAGTTCCCCCCGACGGCCTTGAAAGAGAAGGCGCCGCCGCCGATATTGCGGTAGCGCGGCAGGAACAGCGCCACCTCGTTGCCCTCGGCGCGGGCGAAGACCTGGGCCAGCGCCCCGGCCACGTCGCCGAGACCGCCGGTCTTGCAGAAAGGGAAAGCTTCGCTGGAGGCGACCAGTATCTTCATATGTTCATCCTTTGTATTTTTTGCCGCTGCGGAGCGTCTCCGCGGCTTCCTCCGGGGAGACGGTGTTGATGTAGAAGCCGGTACCCCATTCGAAACCGGCCACGTGGGCCAGCTTGGGCATGATCTCTATGTGCCAGTGATAATGCGCCGCGGAGGGCGCGTGCACCGGCGTCGTGTGTATGATGAGATTGTAGGCCAGGTCGTCCACCGAGGCGTTGAGCATCGAAAGGACCTTCTTCAGAACGGAGGCCAGCGCCGGGATATCGCCGGCCGGGATATCCTCGAAATGGCTGGCGTGCGCCACGGGCATGATCCAGGTCTCGAAAGAGAAGCGGCTGGCGTAGGGGGCGATGGCGACGAAAGGGCCCTCGCGCAGCACCAGCCGCCGGCCGCCCGCGAGCTCCGCCGCGGCCATGTCGCAGAACACGCAGGAGCCTTTCTCGGACATGTACTTGGCCGCGCCCTCGATCTCCTGCGAGAGGCGCGTCGGGACCATAGGCATGCCGACCAGCTGCGAATGCGGGTGCGAAAGGCTGGCCCCGGCGTTGCGGCCGTGGTTCTTGAAGATCATCACGTACTTGATGCGCGGGTCCGACTTGAGGGCCCGCACCCTGTCGATGTAAACGGAAAGGACGTCGGCGATATCGGCTTCGGCCATCCTGTCCATGTGCAGGCCGTGCCCGGGTGTCTCGATTATGACCTCGTGTATGCCCAGGCCGTCCTCGCTCTGGTAAGGGCCGGCCTCGCCGCAGCGCGGAGCGGGGTCCGGAGTAAGCGCGGGATACTTGTTGGAGACCACGCGGATCTTCCACTTGCCGTCGGGACCGGGGCGCTCGCAGACCGTGGGAGGGGTCTGGTCCTCGCGGCCGGGGCAGAAGGGGCAGCTGGAGGAAGGGGCGGTGTTCGGCGGCAGCGTGAATTCGTTGGGGCGGAGCCCCCTCTCGGAGGCGATTATCACCCACTGGCCGAAAACGGGATCCTTTCTTATTTCAGGCATAGGTCGAAAAAAACGCGGACCGGCCGCGGACGGGAGCGGTTCAGTCGCCGGTCTTCGGTCCGCCGTCCTCCGCCTCCGCGGCGGGGGCTTCGGTCTCGGCGGCGGTCGTGACCGGCTCCGGGGCTCCCGGTTCCGGCGCGGGCGGCAGGACGTCTCCGCCGGCAGACGGAACGGGGACACCATGCCGCATGGTGTCCCCCGCCGATGCGGGAGAGTCGAATTCGGCCCCCTCGTCGGTCTCGGCCGGCCTCTCGAGCGCCGGCAGCGGGAAATCGCCTTCGAGCGGCAGCGGCGGCTGTTCGTCCGCGCCCGCCGGCACTTCCTTGGGTTCCGGTACTATGCTCTCGAGCCTGGGCAGGGCGTCCAGCGAGGAGAGGCCGAACTGGCGCAGGAATTCGTCGGTGGTGCCGTAAAGCAGCGGGCGGCCTACGGTCTCCTTGCGGCCGACGACGGTGACCAGCTTGCGCTCTATGAGCGTCTCCAGCGGACCGATGACCTCGACGCCGCGGACGGCCTCCACCTCGGCGCGGGTTATCGGCTGCTTGTAGGCGATGATCGTGAGCGTCTCCAGCGCGGCGGCCGACAGGCGCACGGTCATGCGGCTGTGGTAGAGTTTGCGCACCCAGAAGCCCAGGTCCGGGTCGGTGCCGAGCTGGAAACCGCCGGCCACCTCCATCACGCGCAGGGCCCGCCCCTCGCGGACGTAATCCTCCCGCAGGGCCTCTATGGCCGCCGTTACGCGGGCCTCGTCCTTCACCTCGCAGACCTGCGCCAGGCGTTCCGCGGGCAGCGGGTGGTCGGTTATGAAAAGGAGCGTTTCTATGACTTTCTTGAGCTGTGTATCTTCCATAAATTCCTCACTCCAGGGGCGCGGGCGGGACCGTGGCGCCGTCCGGCGCGTTGTCCCCCGCCGTTACCGGGGCCGCCGGGACCGGCTCGGGCCGCAGGTAGATGCGCACCTCGCCGCAGGCGTCGTCCTGCCGGGCCATGATGCGGCGCTGCTTGACCAGTTCCAGCAGGGCGATGAAGCAGGTTATGACGCCCTGGCGCGCCGTCTCGGTGGCGAAAACGTCGTCGAGCAGCACCCATTCCTTTTTGCTCAGCAGCTCCAGTATCTTGTCGATGCGGGGCTCGAGCGGGTACGACTCCCCTTCCACGGCAACGGCGTCGGGCAGCCGCGCGAAGGCGCGCTTGACCGCCTCCACGAAGACGAAGAACTCGAGGTCCAGGAACTTCTCCTCGTTGGTGAAGACGGGCGAGCCGCGGTAGAAAACGTCCTTGTAGCTGGCGAAGCGCTCCTCGAGCGACTTCGAGGCGCCCTTGTAGCGCTGGTACTCCTCGATCATGTTGACCAGCTTGCCGCGGGGGTCGGGGCCCTTCTCGCCGGTCTCGCTGTCCACCTGCGAGGGCAGCAGCAGCTTGGCCTTTATCTGCATCAGCGTGGAGGCCATGACCAGGAACTCGCCGGCTATCTCCAGGTTGAGGCTCTTCATGATGTCGAGGTACTCGAGATATTCGCTGGTGATCTGCGCTATCGGGATATCGTAGATGTCCAGGTTGTTCTTCCTGATGAGGTGTATCAGGAGGTCTATCGGGCCCTCGAATACGTCGAGATGTATGTCGAGCTCTTTCATTTTATTCTCAACGCGGAGTTCACGCCCGCCATCAGTCCGGCGGCGGCTGCTTTGGCCTTCTCCGCGCCGGCGGCCAGTATCCTGTCGGCCAGGGCGGGGTCCCGCTCGAAAGGCTCGCGGCGGGCCTTGAAATCGGTCAGCGACGGGGCCATCAGCTCCGCGAGCTGCTTCTTGCAGGCGCCGCAGCCGACCTTGCCGGCCCGGCAATCCTCTTCCCTGGCCTTCCAGTCGGGGTTGTAGATCCTGTGGAAGGCGCAGACCACGCAGCCTTCGGGATGGCCGGGGTCGTCGGCCTTTATCTTCTTCGGGTCGGTGAACATCTTCTTTATCTTGGCCTCGGCGGATTTGGGATCCTCCCCGATCTCTATCGCGTTGCCGTAGGACTTCGACATTTTGCGGCCGTCCAGGCCGGGCACCATCGGGGAACTGGTCAGCAGCGGTTCCGGCTCGACGAGCACCGGCTTGCCGGCGGCGCGGTTGAAACGGCGCACTATCTCGCGGCTGAGCTCCAGGTGCGGCAGCTGGTCCCTGCCGACCGGCACATGATCGGCGCCGTAAAGCGCGATATCGGCGGCCTGCAGGACGGGGTAGCCCAGGAAGCCGTAGGTGGCCATGTCTGAATGCAGCGCCATGTCGTCGGCCTCGTGGCCATGCGCCTCGGCGAGGGCCTTGGTGACGCCCTCGGCCTTCCTCATTTTGTCTTCCTGGCCCTTGTAGCGGGCTTTGTAGAGCTCCTGCAGCTGCTCCTTGAAAGTGGGATTGCGCAGCAGCCAGCTGATGGGCGTCATCATGCCCATAAGCAGCGCCAGCTCGGCGTGCTCTTTCACGTCGGACTGCCTGAAAATGACGCAGCGCTCCGGGTCCAGGCCGGCGGCCAGCCAGTCGGTGACCAGCAGGCGGGTATTGTCGCGCAGGCCGACCGTGTCCTCGGCCGTGGTCAGAGCGTGCCAGTCGGCGACGAAGAAGAAGCAGCTGTACTTGTCCTGCAGCTCCACCCAGTTGCGCAGCGCGCCCCAGTAGTTGCCCAGGTGCAGGCGGCCCGTGGGGCGCATGCCGGAAACGACGATCTTCACCGCTTTCTTCTCTTCCATAGGTCCTTCAGATCACGGGCAGGCCGAGAAAGGCCAGCAGGGTCAGCGCGTAATAGACGGGCACGACGATAACATGCTTGAGAACGCCCGTCAGTATCAGAGCGAAGATTATATAAATTCCGTAAGGCACGTGTTTTTCGTAGACCCTCAGGGCGCCGTCGGGCAGGCGGCCGAGCAGCACCTGTCCGCCGTCGAGCGGGTAGATCGGGATCAGGTTGAAGAAGGCCAGGGCGAGGTTGATGATGACGGCGAAGCGCAGGCCCGTCAGCAGGGTGGAGGCCAGGCCGGCGCCGGTCAGCGGCACGGCCAGGACCGCGGCCTTGTAGAGCAGCGCGGAGAGCACGGCCAGGAAAAGGTTGGAGAGCGGGCCGCTGAAGGCGACCCAGGACATGTCGGCCCGCGGACGGTCCAGCCGCAGCGGGTTCACCGGCACCGGCCGGGCCCAGCCGAACATCGGCAGGCCGGAAAGGGCGCAGAGGGCCGGCATCAGTATGGTGCCGAAAGGGTCTATATGCGGTATGGGGTTGAAGGTCAGCCGGCCCATGAGGTAGGCCGTATCGTCCCCGTGCCTGTAGGCCGCGTAGCCGTGAGCGTACTCGTGGAAGATTATGGAAAAAAGCAGTATGGGGACCTGCAGGAGCCATTCCATCGCGGTAATTATATGATTATATGAGCCGCCGGGAAAGCGGGGGCCCCGGCCGGCGTCTTTTTGTATAATCTAGGCGACAAGGGGGTCCGAACCGTGAACGAAGAGACCAAGATACTCTGGATAAATTTCCTCAAGGGCCTGACCCGCTCGCTGGTGCAGGCCAACCTCTACAAGAGCGACCATCCGCAGGTGGTGGAAGCCCTTGACCAGACCCTGGCCGCCCTGGCGCCGCTGGCCTCGTCCGGCGAGATAAACCTCACGCTCGACGGAGGCAAGCTGCTGGCCGACGGGAAGGAGTTCCTCTCCGCCGACAAGGTCCCCAACTCGATAAAAAACATCTTCGCGAAGTTCCAGGCCCAGACCTTCACTTTCAAGGCCGGAGCGACCAGGGACGAGTTCCTGGCCCTCTGCGGCGCCCAGGCCGTGAAAACGGACCCTTATGAATACATCAAGGGGAGGGGCGTCTCGGGCATAATCCCGGCCAAGTCGGTATACGCCAAGGTGGAGGCCGCGGACGGCAGGACGGCCATAAAACCGGACGGGCAGGGCGCCGGAGGCGCCGCCGCGGGAGGCGGGAGCGGGGAAGGGCCCGGGACCGGAGGCGGCGAAGCGGTCGCGGAGGCCCTGGAGCCGGCCGACTTCCCAAAATCGCTTTCGATAATAGCCGGCAAGCTCACCGGCGACCCTTCCGAACAGAAACGCATAGTGGACGCGCTGATGAGGAAATTCCTCAAAGAAGTGGACGAGCGCGTCGACAAGGCCCTGGAAGAGGCGCGCCGCGAAAAGCGCCGGATGGAGAACGATATCGGGCGCACCGAAGCCGTGGTCTCCTCCATCGCCGAGGGCGTGGTCGTGGTGGACGGCGAGGGAAAGATCCTGATGATGAACCCGCAGGCCGAGGCGCTCTCGGGCAAACGCCTGGGCGAACTTTCCGGGAAGAAACTGCTCGACATGGCGGCGCTGGAGAACCAGGTGCTCTCGCTGGCCAGCGAGATAAGGTCGGAGAGCCAGAAAGATCTCCCCAGGGACGTGGCGGTGGCCGGCGACATAGGGCTGGCAGAGACGATCAAGAAGGCCACGGCGATAGTGCAGAACCAGGACGGCCGCATAGTCGGTACGGTCTCCATCCCCACGGACGCCGCGAAACTCAGGGAAGTGGAGAAGCTGCAGTCGGATTTCGTCGCCAACATGACGCACGAACTGCGCTCCCCGCTCACCTCCATAAAGGCCGCGCTGGACCTGCTGCGCAAGGAGACCGGCCGCGAGAACCAGATGCTGAACACAGCCATACGCAACGCGGAAAGGCTCAATTCCATCATAACCGACATCCTCGATTTCTCGAAGCTGCAGTCCGGCAAGCTCGTCTTCCGGCAGGAAAGGACCGATCCGGCCGGGATCGCCCGCGAAGCGGCCGACTCGATGAAAGCGTGGGCCCAGTCCAAGGGCGTCGCGCTGGAACTGCGCCTGGAGCCGGGAGTGCCCCCGGTATACGCCGATCCCAACCGGACTTCGCAGGTGCTGATAAACCTCCTCTCCAACGCCATTAAGTTCACCCCGGCGCGCGGCCGGATCGAAGTGAGCGTGGACGCCGGCAAGGAGGCCCTTTCCGGCTACGTGTTCTTCTCGGTGAAGGATAGCGGGCCGGGCATAAGGAAAGAGGACCAGGAGAAGATCTTCGAGAAGTTCGTTCAGGTGGCTTCCGGCGAGAAGGTCGGCGGCACCGGCCTCGGGCTGGCCATCACCAAGGCGATGACCGTGATGCAGGGGGGCCGGCTGACGCTGGAGAGCGAGCCGGGCAAGGGCACTATTTTCCGGGCGGCCATGCCGGTATACCGGGGACAGGGCGAAGCGCAGGCCGCCGCGGAGACGCCGCCGGTTCCCGGACCCGGAAAGCCCTGGTGGAGAAAACTGCTGGGGATCTAACGGGGGTCCCCGATTATCTTCGAGACCTGCAGGAGACGGGGGCTGAGTTTGAGGCCGGCTTCGCCGGCCCGGCGGGGATCCACCTCTATCCGCACCTTCTTGTCGTCCATGAAGAAACCGATGATGCCGCCTTTCCTGGCGAAACCGGGGATGTCGCTTACCGTCAGCGTGCCCGGACCCAGGGCCGCGAGCGTCCTCTCCAGACCCTTCTCCGCCGAACGGGAGATGAACAGTATCCGGCAGGAGGAAAGGCGGGCGGCCTCCCTGTAGCGCGTCACCTTTATCGCGGACCCTCCGGCTTTCCTGCCCTCCAGCGCCCCCAGCGCCGACGTCACCGGACCTTCGCCCAGCGCGCAGACGGTGAATCCGCCCGCCGCGGGCGCGGCGCCGGTGGAAGCCGGTACCTCCCACTCCACGAACCGGGTGAAGTTATAGATATAGGCGGCCTTCACGCCGGCCTCCAGGTCGCCGGTCTCCGCCGGGGCGGGCGCGGGGAAAAGCGCCAGGAGGGCCAGGAGGCATAACGCCTCTCCGGCCGTTCCCCGCTCTCTCCCCGGCGCCGTCGTACTCATCTGGACCCTTTTTTCTCCCTGGCGGAAAATTCCGGGTACAGCTTGCGGGCGCAGTCGGGGCAGAAGCCGTGCGTGAACTCGGCCTCGGTGCGGCTGGAGATATAATCCTCCAGGTTCTGCCACTTGCCGTAGGAGTCGCGTATCTTCTTGCAGCTGGCGCAGATAGGCAGCAGGCCGGAGAGCGTCTTCACCTCGGTAAGGGCCTTGCCCAGGCTGGCGACCAGTTCAGCCTGCTTCCTGTTGAAGTCCTTGCGCTCTATGGCGTAGAAGACGGCGCGGGCCAGCAGCGCGGGGCTCAGGTCGCCCTTGACTATGTAGTCCTGGGCGCCCTGATTTACCAGTTCAAGGGCCAGGTCCTCGTCGTTGACCACGGTGAGCAGCAGCAGCGGCGTCCCCGGGGCCGCCTCCGCCAGCTTATCGAACGTCTCCCGGCCGCGGCTGTCGGGCAGGTTCAGGTCGGCCACTATGGCGTCGAAAGGCTCCCTGCCGAAGGCCGCAAGGGCCTCTTTCATCGTCCGCGCGGCGGTCAGACGCATCTGGGCGGCCTTCGTCCTGCCGAACACCCTGCGCGTCAGCGCCAGGTCGTCCGGGTCGTCCTCTATCAGCAGTATCCTCAGCGTCTTTTTGGCCATTCTAAGCCTCCCCGTTCCCTTTTGAGCTCCCTTCTTTTTTCCCGCCATGCGCCCCCCTTTTTCCGTCCGGCAGAGTGAAATAGAAGACGGCTCCCCTGCCGGGCCCGCCCTCGGCCCAGATCCTGCCGCCGTGACGCTCTATTATCCTGCGGCAGGTCACCAGCCCTATCCCCGTTCCGGGGAAATCCGCGGCGGCGTGCAGGCGCTGGAAAGGCCTGAAAAGATTGCCGGCGTATTCCATGTCGAAGCCGGCGCCGTTGTCCCGCACGAAGAACGCGGTCTCCCCGTCCTTCTCCGCGGAGCCGAATTCGACCGCGGGGTTTTCCGCGCGGCGGGTGAATTTCCAGGCGTTGCTTATCAGGTTCTCCAGCACCTCTCCTACGAGCGTGCGGTCCCCGAAGGCGGACAGGCCGGGGGCGGCGGCGAAGGCGACCCGCCTCTCCGGCTCCGCTTCCCTCAGATTGGCGGCGGCTTCCTCCGCCATGGCGCCCAGGTCCAGCGGCGCGCGGGTGATGGATTGCCGCATGAGCCTGGAAAGTTTCAGCAGGCTGTCTATGACCTCCGCCATCTGGCGGCAGCCGGCGCGCACCCGCGCGACGGCGTTGCGGGCCTCGTCCGGCAGGGCGGCGGAGTGGTCCTCCTCCAGTATCGCCGCGAAACCGTCTATGCGGCGCAGAGGGGCGCGCAGGTCGTGCGAGGCCGAATAGGTGAAGGCCTCCAGCTCCTCGTTGGCGGCCTTGAGTTCGGCGGTGCGCTCGGCCACGGCCCGTTCCAGGCCCGCGTGCGCCTCGCGCAGCGCGTCCTCGGCGGCGTCGCGCTCGCGGCCGCGCGTCTCCAGGTTCTCCAGCATCGCGTCCATGCCGGCGGCCAGAGTGCCTATTTCATCGGCCCGTTTAATGCCCGTCCGGACGGAATAATCGCCGCTGCGTCCCACCCCGCGCGCCAGCGCCGCCAGCCTGAGCAGCGGGCCGGAGACCACGCGCTGCGCCCGGACGGCCAGGAAGAAGGTGAGAACTGCCAGCGCGGCCCCTATGACCGCCAGCAGGGCGAGGCGGGCGAGCATACTCCTGTAAAGTTCCCCGGTCGAGACCGCCAGGCGCAGTGTACCGTAGACCTCCCCGTTATAGACCATCGGCTCGCGCGCCGAGACCAGGCGGGCGAAGGGGCCGTCCTCCCCCGGCCCGGAGGTCTCTTCCGCGGGGACTTCGGCGCCGTCGCAGGCGTGGCAGGCGAAAAGCTTCCCGTCCCTGTCGTACACCGCGGCGTACCCGATCCCTTCCAGTACCGCGAGCTTGGACAGGGCCTCCGCCGTCTCCTCGACGTAACCGAAGGCCAGCGGCGCCACGCAGTATTCGGCCGCCAGCCTGGCCGAGAGCGAGACCTCGCGCTCGAGCGCGGCGCGCATGGCCCGCATATCCGCCACGGTCAGCAGCATGAAGGCCAGCGCCAGCCCCAGCAGCGTGACCGACATGATCAGCGCCGTCAGTTTGGCGCGCAGCGACATTCCGGAAAAGTTCATAGTTCCCCGCCGCGGCTCATTTCTCCCTGCGGGGCAGTCTGACTATCACGAACCAGAAATCGGCTATCTCCTTTATGGTCCTTTCGAACTCCTCCATGACCACCGGTTTGGAGATGAAACAGTTGGTATGGCTCTTGTAGGCCAGCGCCACGTCCTCCTCGGCCTTGGAGGTGGTCAGTATTATGACGGGGATATCCCTCAGGCCCGGGTCGGCCTTGATGCGTTCCAGCACCTGGCGGCCGCCGAGGCGAGGCAGGTTAAGGTCGAGCAGTATGAGGTCGGGGCGGACGGCGCCGGAATACTTCCCTTCCTTTCTAAGGTAGGCGAGGGCCTCCACGCCGTCGGGCACGACGCTGAGACGGTTGCGCATCCTGGCCTTGCGGAAGGCCCTGGCCGTGAGCGCGGCGTCGTCCTCGTTGTCCTCGACGAGAAGGATCTCCACCGCGGAAATATCGTCCTGCGTCACATGGAACTCCCCTGGCGGCCGGCAGGGAGCGGGGACGCCTCGCAGGCCGCCGAAAATATCGATGCTTGATCCCCCCTGCCGGAAATTAGACAAAATACGGAACGCCGTTACAATCCGTACGGGCTTTACAAACACGCCCGATTTGATGTAGTTTTTCTCCGGGGGGATACGGGGACACATGAACGGATCACTTAAAACGGCGTTCTGCTCGGCGGCCCTCGCTTTTGCGCCGGGCGCCGCCTCGGCGGCCGGCCCCGGCTCGCCGGGGCTGGAGGAACTGCTCGCCTACGATCTGGCCGAACTCATGAACGTGGAGGTGGTCTCCGCCTCCAAGCGCCCGGAGCCGGCCTCACGGGCCGCCGCCACGGTGCGGATCATCACGGCCGAGGAGATACGCGAACGCGGCTGCCTTACGCTGGAAGAGGCCCTCTCCGGACTGCCCGGCTTCCAGTTCCGCGATACCTCGGGCTTCAACAGCTATGTCTTCCTGCGCGGCCTGCCCAGCCAGAACAACCTGATACTGCTGCTGGTGGACGGCGTGCAGATCAACGAGCTAAACTCCGGCGGCTTCTACGGCGGCGCGCAGCATAACCTGGCTAATGTCAAAAGAATAGAGGTGGTCTACGGGCCCGCCTCGGCTCTCTACGGCACCAACGCCGTCTCCGGCGTGGTGAACGTCATCACCAGGGGCCCCGACGGCGGCGGCCGCTCGGCGGGCTTCCTGCGGGGCACGGAGAACACCGGGGCCATGGACCTCTCTTACTCGCACAGTCACTCCAACGGCACCGGCGTGAGCTTTTCGGGCATGCTGAAACGCGCGGACAAGTACGGCATGGGCGGCGCCCGCGGCGACGGCAACTGGTCGGACGGCATGGAGAATTTCGAGGAGGACTGGGCTTTCGACGGCAGGCTATCGCGCGGCCGGCTGGAACTGGGGGCGATCGTACAGGACAAGCGGGCCTCGCGGACCACCAATACGGTCTCCGAAGGGACGGACCTGCTGGATTTCGGCACGGCCTGGCATATCAGGTTCGCCAACGCGTGGCTGAAGTTCGCGCATTTCGCGGAGGAAGGCCGCCGCGCCGAGTCGCGGCTCTATTACCGGTCCAGCACGGTCATGGACGACACCGTCTCGGAGGTCTACGACCTGACAGCCTCCAGCGGCCAGGTGGGCCAGTACCGGCCGGGCGAGCTCTGGGGGCTCGAGAGCCGCGCCGACCTGCGCCTCTCGGACCCCCTCGAACTGACGGCGGGCCTGGTGCTGGAGCACGAGCGCCTGGCCAAGGATTTCTCCACCACCTACAGCGGCAGCCCGCTGGTCCGGCCGGCCGGGCCGGGCACGCCCGACATGACCGGCAGCGACCTGCTGACCGTGTACGCGCAGGCGGACTACGCCCTGACGCGCGGTCTTTCGCTGGTCGCCGGGCTGCGCCGCGACGACAGCTGCACCTACGGCGAGGTCTATACCCCGCGCGGCGGCCTGGTCTACTCGCGCGACCCTCTCTCGCTCAAGGCCCTCTACGGCGAGGCCTTCCGCGCCCCCAGGCCCTGGGACTATACCTACGGCGCCGGCAACCCCTCGCTTGATCCAGAGAAACTGCGCGCGCTGGAACTGGCGGGGACCTACGCTTTCTCCCAGGGCCTGCTGGCCTCGCTTTCGGCCTACCGCAACGAACTGGAAGGACTGCTGGTCTTCGACGAAGCGGGGAACCGCTGGATAAATTCGGGCGAGATCTCCGTCCGCGGCCTCGAGGCCAGGCTGGAGTTCTCCCGCGGGCGTCTCAAGGGCTATTTCAACCACGCTTTCCAGGATTCCGAGGACGAGGACGGGGTCCGCACGGCCGAGATAGGGATGCACAATTCCGGCGCCGGGCTCACCTGGGACCCGCCCGGGGCGGCGAAACTGGACTTCTCCGCCAGGCGTTACGGGAGCAGAAGGAACCCCTCCGCGATAGCCGCCACGGGAACGGACGCCGTGGGGTCCGCTTTCGTGGCCGACGCCACACTTTCCCTGCTCCGGGTCGGCGGGCTGGACCTGCGCTTCATGGCGAAGAATATCTTCAACGAGACCTGGTATCACACCTCCAACCGGCCGCCGGACCGTTATGTGCAGCCCGGCAGACGCTTCTTCGCGGAGGCCCGCGTGCCGTTCTGAGCCTTTGTTTTAAGGCCCGAAACTGGTAAAATATTGCCGCGTTCTTTCAGTTGCGCCCGTATCTCAACGGATAGAGTCCCGCCCTGCGAAGGCGGTTATACTGGTTCGATTCCAGTCGGGCGCACCAAGATCTTTCAGTTAAAGAGAACCATTGCGGGGGCATCTCGCCTCGAATAGATCCCGCTATTATGACCGAAAACAAAGAAAATACCGCCAAAGAGGCCGCCACAGGCCGCTATGTCTACGACAAAAAGCTCGGCAAAGTGGTAAAGGTCTCCGACGACGTACCGGGCCTCAAGAAAGGCGGCTCGCCCGGCGGCGGGACCTGCCCGATGAACCCGGGCGGCCACACCTGCAACGGCTGCTGCGGCCATTAAAAGACGCGGCCCCGCGCTGAAAGGCGCGGGGTTTTTATTTGGGGGACGCCATGGAAAATAAATTCGCGGAACTCCGCAAAAAATACGAGGAGACGGCCGCCCTCGGGTCCGCCCGCGCGGTGCTCGCCTGGGACCAGCGCGTCACCATGCCGCCCGGCGGCGCGCCCGGCCGCGCGCGCGCCATGTCCGTATTGTCCCGGACCGTGCACGCCAGGGCGACCGACCCGGAGATCGGCAGGCTCATCGCCGGGACCTGGGACTGGGCCCAGGCCAAAGGGCCGGATTCCTTCGAAGCGGCCTACCTGCGCGTGCTCAAGAGGGAATATGACCAGGGAGTGAAACTTCCTTCCGACTTCGTCGGCGAATTTTCCGCCGTCGCCTCGGCGGCCATGGCGGCCTGGGAGGCGGCCAAAAAGAATTCGGACTTCCCCTCCTTCGCGCCGCACCTGGAAAAGATAGTCGGGCTGGCGCGGCGCCAGGCGGAGTACCTCGCCCCCGGCGCGCCCGCTTACGACACGCTGCTCGACCTCTATGAGCCGGGCATGCGCCGCGCGGAGCTGGAGCCGCTCCTGGGAACGCTTGCCGAGGGAGTCAAGCCCGTGATAAAGGCGATCTCGGAACGGAGCGCCGCGGTCTCCGACGATATCCTGAAAGGCGATTTCGACGAAAAGGCGCAGCTGGCCCTGGCCGACGAACTGGTCCGTGAACTGGGCTTCGACTTCTCGAAAGGCCGCCAGGACCGCTCGGCGCACCCTTTCACCACCGGCTTCTCTCTCTCGGACATCCGCATAACCACCTGGACCATGCGCGACTGGCTGCCCGCCTGCGTCTACGCCTCGCTGCACGAATGCGGCCACGCGCTCTACGCGATGGGCGCGCCGGCGGAATTCGAATTCACGCCCTTGGCGGGCGGGGCCGGGCTGGGCGTGCACGAGTCGCAGTCCCGGTTCTGGGAGAACATAGTGGGCCGAAGCCGGCCTTTCTGCGAATGGCTGCTGCCCAGGCTGCGGCGGCATTTCCCCGGCAAGTTCGACAGGACCGGCCCGGAGGAGCTCTACCGCGCCGTCAACAAGTCGGGTCCCTCTTTCATCCGCGTGGAAGCCGACGAGGTCACCTACGACATGCACATAGCCCTGCGCTTCGCCCTGGAAACGGCGCTGCTCGACGGCTCGCTCAAGGTCAAGGACCTGCCGGAAGCCTGGAACGCGAAGATGAAGGAATTGTTCGGGATAGTCCCCGGGAACGACGCCGAAGGCGTTCTCCAGGACGTCCACTGGTCGCAGGGGACCATAGGCTATTTCCCCACCTATTCGCTGGGCAACCTCATGGCGGCGCAGCTCAACGAAGCGATGAGGGCCGACATCCCGGACATGGACGGCCTGGTGGCGCGCGGCGAGTTCGTGCCGCTTCTGCGCTGGCTGCGCGAAAAGGTCCACATGCACGGGGCCAGGTATTTTCCGGCCGACCTGCTGCGCAGGGCTATCGGAAAAGAAAGGTCCGCCGTGCCTTTCCTGAGCTATATAAAAGGGAAGTATTCGGGCATATACGGGTTTTAGATGAAAGGTCTTGAGAAGAGGATATTCTCCAGGCATGACCCGGCGGTGCTGGCCGCGCTGCGCCCCGCCGTCGTCGGCATAGCCGGAGCCGGCGGGCTGGGCTCCAACATAGCCCTGGCGCTGGCCAGGGCCGGTGTCGGGCGCCTCATCCTGGCCGATTTCGACAAAGTGGAGCCGTCCAATCTCAACCGGCAACAGTACACCGTGGACCAGATAGGCCGCCGCAAGGTGAAGGCGCTGAAAGATAATTTGCGCGCGGCGGCGCCTTTCACCGCCGTGACCGCCCACGATATAAAAGTAACTCCGGCCAATGTAAGGAAACTTTTCGGCGGGGCCGCTCTGCTGATAGAGGCTTTCGACCGGGCGGACCAGAAGGCGATGCTGATAAGGACCTGGCTGTCGCTTTTCCCGGACCGCCCGATGATAGCGGCCTCGGGCCTGGCCGGCTACGGCTGCAACGCCCGGCTCGGGACGCGCAAAATGGGCGCTCTCTATGTCTGCGGCGACGGCTGCACCGAACCCGCGCCGGGACTGAGCCCGATGGCGCCCAGGGTGGCGCTGGTAGCCGCGATGCAGGCGAATTTAGCGGTGGAACTGCTGGTGAAGATGAAAAGGAGGAAGAATGTTCAAGACTAACGAATATTTCGACGGCAAGGTGAAGTCCATAGCCTTTACGGCCCCGGAAGGACCGGCCACGGTCGGCGTGATGGCGCCGGGAGAGTACGAGTTCGGCACCGGCAAGAAGGAGATCATGACCGTGGTCAGCGGCAAATTGACCGTCAGGCTGCCCGGCGAGACCGAGTGGAAGGACCACAAGCGCGGCGAAATGTTCACCGTCGCCCCGAATTCCAGGTTCCAGCTCAAAGTAGCCGAGGACACCGCTTACCTCTGCCTCTACGTGGACTGAACCGTCCCGTCAGCGGACCGCCGGCAAAGTGAAAGAGAACCTGCAGCCCGACGGGCGCAGGTTCTCCGCTTTTATGGAGCCGCCGTGCGCCTCCACCGCCAGGCGGCAGAAGGCCAGGCCGAGTCCCTTGCCCTGGCGGCCGCCGCCGGGGGCCGGCTTGGACTGGAAATACTTGTCGAATACCTTGTCGAGATGCTCCGGCGGGATGCCTGGGCCTTCGTCCGAAACGGAGAACCTCAACATGCCGGGCGCGGCCCGCGCCGCGGAGATGCTCACCGCCGAGCCGCTGGGCGCGTAGCGCAGCGCATTGGCGATCAGGTTCTCCAGTACGCGGCGGATGACGCCGGGGTCGGCATTCACGGCCGGAAGTCCTGCGGGAACGGCAAGACCCAGGGAGCGGTCCTCCAGCCCCGCCGCGCGCTCCATGGCGCGGACGGCCTCTCCGGCCGGGGCGGACGGCCTTATCCTTTTACGCGCAAGCCGCATCTCGCCACGCTCCATGCGGCTTATGTCAAGTATGTCGGAGACCATCTTCTTCATCTCCGCCGCAGCCTCGAGGACCACGGTCAGATGCTCCCTGTTGGCACAGCCCGGCCGGCCGGCCGGGCATTCCGCGGCCAGTTCGACGCCGGCCATGATCGAGGTCAGCGGGTTATTGAGGTCGTGGACCATGGCGTGTGTCAGGAACTCGCGCATCTCCTCCAGCCGGCGCTGTCCGGCAATGTCCCGGAAAGTTATGACGGCGCCGACGCGCGCCCCTTCCCTGATTATCGGTCTGGCCGAATAAGACACCGGGAAAGGGGTTCCGTCGCGGCGCCAGAGAACCTCGTCGTCCACACGGGAGGTCCTGCCCTTGAGGAGGGCGGCGCTCATGGGACATTCTTCGACCGGGTAACGGGAGCCGTCGGCGCGCCGGCAGTGTACGGCGGAATGCAGCTCCTCCCCTTTGAGTTCGCCGTGCTTCCAGCCGAGCATCTTCTCGGCGGAGTCGTTCATGAAAGTGATCCGACCCTTGCGGTCCACCCCTATTATGCCGTCGCCCGAAGAACGCAGGATGAGCGCGGCCTGCGCCGTCATCTCCCTGTCGTGCTCGGCCAGGGCCTCGCGCATCCGCTTCTCGCGGGTTATATCGCGGGCGATGCCTTCCACGGCGATCACGCGGCCTCGCTCTTTGACCGGGAGCTCGAGGACTTCCAGCGTCCGGACGGAACCGTCCTTATGGAGGACGTCCACTTCGTACGGCGGCTGTCTTACGCCTTTTATGCTCAGCGCGGTGCGGCGGCGCACTTCCGCGGCCGCCCGGCCGGGCGCCAGATATTTATTGAAATTGACCAGGAACTCGCGCGGGGCATAGCCGAGGATATTGCGCACCGAGGGGCTGACGTACTGGAAGACGCCGTCGGCGCCGTGGCAGTAGAAGAAATACTCCCGGCGCAGGCCCTCGACCATGCGGCGGAAGCGGCTCGCGACCGAGAGCGCCGGGCAGCCCAGGCCCGCGGATCGTCCATTGTGTTTTTTCATCGGTTTCCCCGGAGTTAATGTCAGCCGCCCGAATAGATATGGGAGACCACCACGCGGTCCCCCTCGGCCAGCGCGTCGCCGGGCGCGGCCGCCCGGCCGTTGCGCGTGATTATGACGGGCCGCTTCCTGTCCACGCCCACGAAAGCGGGGAGCTCCCCGGCCGCCATCGGCCCGGGGAGCTCCACGACTTTCTCGCTGAAGCCCGCTTCGTAGATGAGCGGGCCTATCAGCTTAACGGTGACTTTCATCAGCTCAGCTTGGCCAGCTTCGAGACTTCGGCGGCCTCGGCCTCGAGGCCCAGCTTCTTCAGGGTCTCCATCGTAGGTATGCCGCGCTTATCGTAGCCGCGCTGGTCGTAATAGTGCTGCAGCAGCGAGTCGTACTTGTCGTACTCCAGCACCACGCCCTTCTGCGGGCCGTCGGTGTCGGCATTGCTCTTGTCGAACCACACCGCCGGCGGGTAGTCGTCCTTGCGCGTGGCGTTCGGGAACTCGCGCAGGTAATGCAGCTTTATCATGGCGTAGCCGCGGTCGGCCGCCGTCCAGAAATTCTCCAGCGTCCAGTCGAGGCCGGTGACGGCGTTGAAGAACTTGGGATAGTTCTCCAGCTCATAGCCCACCTCCACCCACGGGAACCGGCAGGCCACCAGCATCTCGAAGAGCCCGCCGCGTATGCGCTGCAACTCTATGACCTTGGCCGCCTTCTCGGGGCCGTAGGATTCGCGCTTGCTGTTCTTGAGCTCGAAGGTGATGATCCACGCCTCGCGGTGGTGGCCGCCTATGGCCGCCACGCCGAAGGCCAGCGCCTGGCCGGGGATGGACTTGCAGTTGTAGGCGGCCATCTCCAGGCCCTTTACCTGCATGGCGTAATCGGCGGAGTTCTTGCCGAAGGCCTTCGCCGCCCTCAGCGCGCCGTCGGCCAGGATATTGCCGGTCTCGCCCCTGCGGGAGGCGATGTCCCAGAGCAGCGTCTTGCCCTTGTCGGCGTCGCCGAACTTGAAGTCGCCCTTCGCGGCGCCGCGCTCTATGGCGTCGGCGTAGAAGCCCAGCACCGCGCCGGCCGAGATGGTATCGAGGCCGTAGTCGTCGCAGAGGTAGTTGAGCGAGCCGACCTTCTTGAGGTCGAACACGTTGACGTTCGGGCCCAGCATCCCGATATTCTCGTAATCCAGCTCGCTCTCGCGGCCCTCGTCGTCGTGTATCGTGATGCCGCAGTGCATGGTGCAGCTGGGGCAGCCGTAGGTCTTCACGCGGGCGGCGTCGAGATGCTCGCCGTCCACGTTCTTCGCGTCGGGATGCGAGGTCTTGCGCATATTCTGCACGGGCAGGCCGTTGACCTCGTTGCACCAGCCCAGCACGGCCGTGGTGCTCTGCCGGGACCAGCCGCTCTTCTGGTCCAGGTCATGGGCCTTCTTGAGCCCTTCGACGCCGAGCTTCTTCATCAGCTCGGGATCGGCCTGCGGTATCGGCTTTGTGCCCTTTACCACTATGGCTTTCAGCATCTTGGAGCCCATCACGGCGCCTATGCCGGGGCGGCCGCCGGCGCGGCCCTCGAGGCTGCGTATGACGGCGAAGAGCACCTTGTTCTCGCCGGCCTGGCCGATGTTAAGCACGCCGGCGTTCTTACCGTGCTTCCTGTATATCCACTCGTTGGAGAAATAGGTGCCCTTGCCCCACATCTCGGAGGCGTCGAGGAATTCCACCTTGTCGTCCTCGATATTGAGGTAGGTCGGCTTGTCGGCCGCGCCCTCTATTATCATCGCGTCGTAGCCGGCCTTGCGCAGCTGGCTGGAGACGTGGGAACCAAGGTTGCCGTCGCCGTAGAAGCCGGTCAGCGGCGACTTGGCCGCCACGACCACCTTGCCGGTGTTGGGGGCCGGTATGCCGGCTATCGGGCCCAGCGCCACGACCAGCTTGTTCTCGGGGCCCAGCGCGTCTATCCCGGGCTTGAGCTCGTCGAAAAGTATCTTGGAGGCGAAACCGCGCCCGCCCACCCATTTTTCAGCGAATTCCTCGGTGAAGGTTTCCTTCTTAAATGTCTTGTCGGTGAGGTTCACCCTCAGAATATTGCCGGTCCAGCCTTTCATGCGCGCCTCCGTATGAGCGTGATGGTCTGCACGGTAATTCTACCCTTTTTAATATTCATTGGGAACCCCGCCCGGCTATTGCGTGAAGGACGGCCTTCCGGCAACGGCGGGGGTGTTATCCGTGGATCTTACCGCAGGCCCACTCGCGGTAGCGCGTCAGGTGTTTCCACAGCGGCTCGATGTCCTTCCGATGGAATATCTCTCCCTCGTATGATACGCGGTTCTTCTCGTTGATGATACGCTCGAAATGCCGCACCTGCAGCAGGTCGGGCTCGTCCAGGCGCGCCACCTGCCGCAGCAGGTCGGCCGCGGCCATGTGGTCCTCGCCCTTACTGCGCACCCCGCCGAACTGTATCGTCAGCGCGTCCGTGTAGGCGATCGCCGCATGCACCATCAGTACTCCGGCCGCGTTCCAGTACTCGAAATCTTTGGCAACCTGCGCGCCATTAAAGAAACTTTCGGCCACCGCGAAGTAGTCCTGCCCGCGCGGCCGCGGCACCTGCACCCGTTTGGCCTGCCGCGGCGTCACAGCAGTATCTCCCGGAGCTTCTTTTCAAGCAGGTCCACTCCGTGCTCCAGTATGTTCGCTATCAGCGGGTCGCCGGCTTCGTACCTGGCCTTCGCTTCGCCGGCGGTGTAGATTATCGGGGAAAGGCGGATCCCGTATTTCCTGGCGAAGCCGCGGCCGAACTCCGCCGCCTTGTCCGCCAGGGCGGCCTTGCCGCGGCGGTCCGTTACCAGCAGCAGATCGATGTCGCTGCCGGGCCGGTCCTCGCCGCGGGCCGAACTGCCGAAGATGGTCGCGCTGCCGGCGTTCCCGCCCAGGCCCCTGGCTATATCGGCGCGCAGCCGGGCGCGGAAAACGCTCTCGGCGGCAAAAAGAGGCAGCAGAGCCTCCTTGACCAGTTGGTGCCCGAAATTCAGCCTCAGTAACTGGGTGTGGCCGGAACCCTGGCGTATCACCAGTCCTATCGCCTCCAGCCGGTCCAGGGCCTGCTTGCAAGCCTGGTGGTTTATCCCGGCCGCGCGGGCGGCGGCCCTGCCGCTCATGCCCTCGGAGCTGTCTTTCAGCGCGCGCAGCACCGCCAGCTGGCTCGGTGCCGCGAAAACCCAGTCCAGAGGATATGAAATAAAAGCCTTCTGTCTTCCCATATGTCTAATATAACAGACGAACGTCTACATGTCAAGACAATAGTCACGGGAAGCCCCGGCGCCGCTGCCCCTTTTTACCGGCCGGGCGGCTCAGGAGCCGAAGAATATCCCGGCGATGAAGATGCCCGCGATAATGGCGGCCAGCTCCGCGAAGAGGCCGGCCATCACGGTATAGCGGGTATTGCGCACATTGACCGCGCCGTAATAGACGGCGATGGTGTAGAAGGTGGTCTCGGTGGAGCCCTGGAAGGTGGCCGCCAGCCGGCCGGGGAAAGAGTCCACGCCGTAGTGGTTGAAAGCCTCTATCATCATGCCGCGCGCGCCGCTGCCGCTGAGCGGCTTCATGAAGGCGGTAGGCAGGGCGCCCACGAAATCGCCGCCGAGGCCGAAGAGTCCCAGGAACTTCCCTACGCCGGAGACCAGCATGTCCAGCGCGCCCGAGGCGCGGAAAACCCCCACGGCCACCAGCATGGCCACCAGGTAGGGGATTATCCTCACGGCCACGTTGAAACCCTCCTTGGAGCCCTCGACGAACTGCTCGTAGACGTTCACCCGCTTCCGCCAGGCGAGGAAAAGGAAGGCGACGATGAACAGGAAAAGGATGAAATTTCCGCCGAAGGTGGACAGCGCCGTTATGCGCCCCGCCGCCATGTTGCTCATGCCCCAGAGCAGCGCTCCGATGCACAGCGAGAGGCCGCCGACATAGGCGACTATTACCGGCTGGAAGAGGTTTATGCGCTGGGCCAGGGAGACGAAGACCAGCGCGGCCATCGTGGAGAAGAAGGTGGTCAGCAGTATGGGCAGGAAAATGTCGGCCGGGTTGGCCGCGCCCATCGCGGCGCGCACGGCCATGATGGAGACCGGTATCAGCGTCAGGCCCGAGGTATTGAGCGCGATGAACATGATCTGCGGGTTGGAGGCGGTGTCCTTGTCCGGGTTGACCGACTGGAGCTCCTCCATGGCCTTGATCCCCAGCGGCGTGGCCGCGTTGTCGAGGCCCAGCATATTGGCGCTGATGTTCATCATCATCGAGCCGAAGGCCGGGTGGCCGTCGGGCAGGTCCGGGAAGATACGGCGGAAGAAGGGGCGCACCAGGCGCGTCATGACGGCCACCGCGCCGCCCTTCTCGCCTACGCGCATGATCCCCAGCCACAGCGCCATGACGCCGATGAGCGTGATCGCTATAGTGACGCTGGTCTTGGCCATCTCGAAGGTGCTCTCGACCATCTTCACGAATACGTCGCGGTCGGCCACGGTGAAGACCAGGCCCGGCAGCATGTCCATGTGGAAGTGCATGACATAGCCCGCGAAACGGGCCAGCGCCACTATCAGCGCCGTGAAGAAGAAACCGAGCCAGATATAATTGAGCGTCATTTGGTCCTAATGTCCTCCGCCTTCCATCATGTCCAGCGCGTGCGGGACGAGGTCCAGCACGGCTTCGAGCGATTCCTTCACGGCCTTCGGGCTGCCGGGCAGGTTGAGTATCAGCGTGCGGCCGCGCAGGCCGCAGACGCCGCGCGACAATACGGCCTTCTTCGTTTTTTTAAGGCCCTCGGCGCGCATCAGTTCGGGCAGGCCGGGCACGGCGCGCTCGATGACGGCGAGCGTGGCCTCGGGCATAACGTCGCGCGGGCCGAAGCCGGTGCCGCCGGTGGTGACGACCAGGTCCGCCTTGAGCGCGTCGCAGTAATGGACGAGCTTCGCCTTTATGGCCCCGATATCGTCGGGAACTATGTCGCAGGCCGCGACTTCGGCTCCGACGGCGCGGACCAGTTCCGATACGAGCGGCCCGCTGGCGTCCTCCGCCTCGCCGCGCGAGCACCTGTCGCTGGAGGTCAGCACCGCGAGCTTAAATTTTTTCAAGAGTATCCCCCACGGCTATCTCGCCGCTCTCCATTACCTCGGCGAATATGCCCTTGCGGGGCATTATGCAGTCGCCCACCTGGTGGTAGATGGCGCAATGACTGTGGCATTCCTTGCCGATCTTTGAAATACGCAGCACGGCCCTGGGGCCGGCCCTGAGGCGGTCGCCTATTTTCAGCGCCGACAGGTCCAGGCCTTCGGTGGTGATGTTCTCGGCGTATACGCCGGGGCGTATCTCCACCGTCGCGCCTTTAGCCTTAGCGTCGGCGATCTGGCCGCGTATGCTCTCTATGTCGAGCAGGCTGACCTGCCTTATATCGGTGCCGGCGTGGGCGTCGCGGTCGATGCCCAGCCCCTTGAGCAGCAGGGCCTTGTCGGCGCGCGACTTGGGCACGCCCTTGGCCTTGCTGATATTTATCGAGTGTATCCGTCCCATCAGCGTTTATAATGCCCGCTCTTGCCGCCCTTTTTCTCGAGCAGGAAGATATCGCCTATCTCCAGGTCCTGCGCGAACATCTTGCACATGTCGTAGATGGTCAGCGCCGCGGTCGAAGCGGCGACCAGCGCCTCCATCTCCACGCCGGTCTTGCCGGTGCAGCGCGCCTCGGCCGTTATCAGGACGCCGGCCTTCTCCACCCTGAAATCCACGCCGACATAGTTGAGCGGCAGATTGTGGCAGAGCGGTATTATGCCCGCCGTGTTCTTGGCCGCCAGTATCCCCGCGAAGCGGGCCGCCTCCAGGACATTGCCCTTGGGGAGTTTCCCGGCCTTTATAAGGGCGACTATTTCTGGGGTAAGCTTTATGTATGCCTGCGCGCGGGCGGCGCGGCGGGTGTCTTTTTTGGAGCCGACGTCTATCATATGGTCCTCAACCGCCTATGCTGCTCATCTCTATGTGGCCTGAGCCGGGAGTGTCCTTGCGGTGATTAGATTTTACTAAAAATATCTTTTTTATATAGGAGGCCAGCGCTTCCTCCGGCGCGCCGCGGCGCAGCAGGTCCTTGAGGTCGTGCGTGGCGCCGGAGAAAAGGCAGGGATACACCTTGCCGGTGCAGTCCATGCGCACCCGGTTGCAGGCCCCGCAGAAATAATCGCTGCGTCCGCTGATGAAGCCTATCCTGCCGGCCGCGGGGCCGGCGCCGTCGCCGGCCGCGCCGCGCAGCTTATAGACGCGCGCCGGGCCATCGGCGGCCGACGGGGCCACCGCCTCCAGCGGCCCCAGCGCGTCCTCTATGCGCCGCCGCGTCTCCGCGGTCGGGACCAGCGCGTCTCCCAGCCTGGCGGCCCGCTCGTTCGTCGCGTAGAATTCGATGAACCGCACGGCCAGCGGGCGGTCCAGCGTCAGCCGGGCGAAATCGGCGGCTTCGGCTTCGTTGAGCCGCCGCATCAGGACGACATTGAGCTTCACGCCGCGCGGCCACATCTCCAGCGCCGCCTCCACGCCGCGCCAGACCCGGTCGAAAGAATCCGCGCCGGTTATCTTCGCGAAAGTCTCTTTTTTCAGCGAATCCAGGCTGATGTTAACGCGGTCGAGCCCCGCCTCGCGCAGCGGCGCCGCCAGCTCCGCCAGCAGCAGCCCGTTGGTGGTCAGCGCCAGTTCCTCCAGCCCGGGGATCCCCCGCAGCATCCGCACAAGGCCCGCGATGTTCTTCTTTACCAGCGGCTCGCCGCCGGTAAGGCGCACCTTGCGCACGCCGGCCTTCACGAAGGCGGCGACGGCGCGGGCGATCTCCTCGTGGCGCAGCAGGTCCTCGTGACGGAGGAACCCCTTCTTCTCCAGGGGGGTGCAGTAGACGCAGTTGAGATTGCACCTGTCGGTCAGCGACAGGCGCAGGTAATCTATTCCCATGTCAGGAATTTCGCCTTGCCGCCTTTTTTCACCGAACCGCCCTCGGGCACGGCCGCGAAGGCCCGCGCCCCGGCCAGCGCCAGTATGTCGGCCGAGCCGCTGTGGTCCACCGGCGAGAGCCGGTGGGCCGGCCGGGACTCGAGCCGCGAGAGCATCATGGCCCGGCGGGCCGTGCGCGGGTCGAACTTGACCGCGCAGGTCCCTTCGAGGAAATCAGGCCCGTGGTCCGGCCGCCCGGCCATCTTCCTTATCGCGGGGCCGATATAGGCCAGGTAGGCCAGGAAATTGGCCAGCGGGTTGCCGGGCACGCCGAAGACCAGCCTGCGGCCCTTCACCCCGAAGAACATCGGCTTGCCTGGCCGCACGCGGACATTGTGGAATACTTTCTTAACCCCGAGGGACTTGAGTATGCCGGGCACCAGGTCATAGTCGCCCATCGAGACGCCGCCGGAGATGATCACGATATCGGACTTGAGGGCCCGCGCCAGCGCGGCCCTGAGCTTGCGCGGCTCGTCGCGCACTATCTCCGGCGCGGCGATAACGCCGTCCCGGCGCAGCAGGGCCGAGAGCATCGGGCCATTGCTGTTGTAGATGCCGAACTTCGGCCGCCGGGCGCCGGGCGGAACTATCTCGCCGCCGGTATTGACCAGCGCCACGGAAGGCAGGGCGCCGCAGAGCAGCCGCGCGCGGCCCGCCGCGGCCAGGACGGCGATATGCTGCGGGCCTATGACGGCGCCGCGGCGCAGCACGACCTGGCCCTTCTTTATATCCTCGCCGCGGCGGGCGATGTTCTCCCCCCGCTTTATGCCGCGGCCGAAAACGACGGCCCCGTTTTTCTCCGAAGAGAACTCCACCATCATGACGGCGTCGGCGCCGGCCGGGACCGGGGCGCCCGTCATTATCTTCACGCATTCGCCGGACCGCAGGGTCCCGGCGAAACCCTCGCCGGCCTGTATCAGTCCGGGCCGGCGGCGCAACTCGCGTCCCCGCGCCAGGTCGGCCGCGCGCAGGGCCCAGCCGTCAACGGCGCTCTTGTCGAAAGGCGGCATCTCCACCGCCGAGCGCACAGCTTCCGCAGCCGTCCGGCCGGCGGCCTCTTCTATCCGCACGCTTTCGGGCGGCAGCGGCCGGGCTTTGGCGAGGACGGACTTTATGGCTTCTTCGAAAGTGATCATTTCGCTATCTCCTGATAAGGTGGGCGGCCACGGCCTTGAACGAGGCGTATACCTCCAGCCCGGGCTTGAGGCCCAGGCCGTCCACCAGCTGCTTGGTCACGGCCGCCTGCAGCGGGAAACCGCAGTCGAGCTCCACCCGGTATTCCAGCCCCCAGGGCTCCACCGAAATTATACGGGCCGGGAAATTATTGCGCCGGCCGCCGGCGTCGGAGTTGAGCGAGAC